>FWPV01002835.1_pt1 | contig 41000 bp, 35 predicted proteins | sample 2228371 | NCBI WGS metagenome assembly FWPV01 (sample SAMEA103939776, study PRJEB20133) | metagenome
ATTTTTCCGGCATCCGGGAAATCTCCAAAAAGGTATATTCTTAGTTTAATGGTAAACCTGAAGCGTGTTTTTGGCAAGTATCCCTTAAATATTGTCAATTTGGCAGTCTAGCTGAATAAAGTTATTGCCACTGTTGCTTTATTATGGCATCAACAAAAAAGCGAGACAAACCCTTTGCCGAGTACCTTGAGACTAGTCAGTATACTGATTTCAATAGGGACCAGAAAAAACTTCTTGTAATGTTTTTAATTTTTCCGCCAGGGAGCCGAGCCGGTGTGATGCGTGTTTGAAAAGCATTTTGTAGGCTTGGCAAAAATAACTGGGCCCGGAAACACTTTTCTCTGGGTGAAGAACGGCCCGATGTTTCTGGCAGCCGCCGTTGCAAAACTTTAGCCACTCACATTTCAGGCAAGGTGCATTGAGATCGAAGCGAGATTTGTTTTCAGCGAAAGTTTTGAAAGCCGGCAATTGGGCGATTTCGGCCAGAGGCATTTCGGTTATGTTCCCCAACTTTAGGCTAGGTTGGACGAAGAAATCGCAAGGGTAAACATCTCCATTATGTTCTACTACCAGATAATCGCCACAAAACTCGTTGTGAGTGCAAGTTCCAGATAATTGTCCTGTATATTTGGCGAGCAAATCGTCGAAGTCTCGGACAGATACGTTAGGGAAATCATCAGCCCAGCGGTCGAATGTCTTGCAAAGGAACCTACCATATTCAGTGGGAGTGATAGAAAAAGCTGCTGGAATCCCCTTTCCTCCCGGTTCGACACAAGGAACGAACTGAAGAAAGAATATGCCGTTCCCAACTAAAAAATCATAAACCGCATCCGGTTCTTTAACGTTTTTGTCGTTCAAAAGCACCAGAGCATTGAAACTGACATTGTGATCCGAGAGCAATCTGACGGCGTCCATAACGCGGCGGTGAGTGGGTCGGCGTTTTTCATCCTTTCTGTAAAAGTCGTGAAATTCCGAAGGGCCATCTAAACTAATTCCTACCAAAAAACAATATTCAGCCAAGAACCGCGCCCATTGTGAATCGAGCAAAACGCCATTTGTCATCAGGCTATTTGAAACAGATTGTCCAGGTTTTCCGTATTTAATTTGCAATTCAATGGCGCGCTTGAAGAAATCCAATCCCATAAGGGTTGGTTCTCCGCCTTGCCAAGCGAAACAAGGGCGAATAGAATCGGACTGCATTACCTCGGAAATTAGCTTCTCAAGAACGGCTGGTTTCATTCTATGTTCTTTGGACTGCGGATAGATGCCACTTTTCTGGCGATAAAAGCAATAATTGCAGCGCAGGTTGCAGTCCGGACCGGCCGGTTTGATAAGAATTGAGTTCAACGACATGTCAATGAATATAATCTCATAAATATGAATGAAAGGGAAGTGTTTTCTTCGAATTGGAGGTTCGTTGACGCTATTTTCGCTTTATGATACCATTTGCGCCATAGAAAGAGGACCGAAATATGGGACGGCCAATAGTTGCCATTGTCGGCAGGCCAAATGTCGGCAAGTCCACGCTTTTCAACCGCCTTGTTGGCAAAAGAATCGCCATTGTTGAAGACACCCCGGGAATCACTCGAGACAGGCTATATTCGGACTCGGATTGGAACGGGCGTCAATTCGTCGTCACAGACACCGGTGGGATTCTTTTCAATGAAGCCGACCCGCTGACAAAACAAGTCGTTGAGCATGCGGAAATCGCAATTGAAGAGGCGGACGTCATAATTTTCGTAACAGACGTCCGTGAGGGAGTGACTTCCACAGATTGGGAAATAGCCGAAAAACTGCGGCGCGGCGGCAAGCCAGTATTGGTAGCCCCTAACAAGGCGGAAAATGCCGAGCACGACCGGCTTGCGCACGAGTTTTACCAATTAGGGCTTGGAGAGGTTTACCCAATATCCGGTTTAATAGGGCGAGGAGTTGCAGACCTGCTCGATGAAGTCGTAAACCGTTTCCCCGCATTGGATGAAGAGGAACATTATCCCGAAGACGCCGTAAAAATTGCAATATTGGGGCGCCCGAATGTAGGCAAGTCATCGATGCTCAACGCCATATTGGGAGAGGACCGCAGCATCGTGAGCAATATACCGGGCACTACTAGGGACGCTATCGATACCTATGTAGAAATCGAAGGCAGAAAACTCGTATTGATCGATACCGCCGGAATCAGGCGAGCCAGCAAAATACAAGGTTCGCCGGAATATTATTCGGTATTGCGAGCGATTAGGGCATTGGAAAGATGCGATGTAGCATTCATAGTGATAGATGCGGGGGAAGGGCTATTGGACGGAGACAAAAGAGTGGCTGGGTATGCGCGAGACGCAGGCAAGGCCGCATTAATAGTAGTCAATAAATGGGACTTGCGGAAGAGAGGCGCAAACGCCATATCTCCGAGGAAGTTTGAACAGAATATTAGAAAAGATATGCCGTTTTTGGCATACGCGCCAGTGGTCTTCACATCCGCTCAAGAAAACTGGGGAATAGACAATGCCGTAGAGACTGCAATTGCAGCAGCCGAGAATCACGCATTGAGAATAAGCACAGGAGAGTTGAACAGATTGATCCACGCTGCAGTAGATTCTAGGCCACTAAATGAGAAGGGCAAGCAATTGAAAGTTTTCTACAGCACAATGCCTTCGGTAAAACCTCCCACAATAGTGATATTTGCGAATGACCCTGATATAATGCATTTTTCGTATCTCAGATATCTTGAAAACCAAATACGCCGGGTTTATCCCTATGAAGGCACTCCTATCCGCATTATAACGCGAAAGGTTGAACGAGGCCGAGAAACAGAATGAACGCCGTCATATTAATAATCATTTCATACATAGTGGGTTCAATCCCTTTCGGCCTGATTGTGGGCAAAATGCTGAGGGGGATCGATATCCGAGACCACGGAAGCGGTAACATTGGTTTTACGAATGCTTGGCGGGTGCTTGGTATTGGTCCTGGATTGTTAGTATTTATATTTGATGTAGCGAAAGGGTTTTCGCCGGTATTTGCGGGCAAAATCATAGATCTGCACCCTTTGGCTGTGATTGCTTCCGGACTTTTTGCGATTATAGGCCATAACTTTTCTATATTCCTGAAGTTTCGTGGCGGCAAAGGTGTCGCAACGAGCTTGGGTGTAGTTATAGGTATCAATCCGGCTATTGCCGGGACTGCATTCGGAATATGGCTTGTTATCGTAGCAATAACGAAATATGTATCGGTCGGTTCCATATTGGCAGCTGCAAGTGTTCCAACTCTTATGTGGTGCAGCCCGAAATTTTATGGGCAGGCTGTCGAGATGGAATATAGGATTTTTGCTTTAGCGGCTGCCATCTTGATATTTGTCAGGCACATTTCGAATATAAAACGCCTACTATCGGGAACGGAACCCAAAATAGGCAAATCGTCCGGAGGTTAAGAGAATGGATGAACCAAAAGAACACAGTCCTCACGTAAAACTCGCCCTTTTGGCTATTGAAGAATATGTTCGAAACCGGCGCGTAATTCCTGTGCCCGAAGATACTCCCGAGGAATTGACTAATGAACGCGCCGCTGTTTTTGTTTCCTTAAAAAAGCACGGGCAGTTGCGAGGTTGCATTGGGACGATAGAACCAGTAAGAGTTAACTTGGCGGAGGAAATTATTTACAATGCCATTAGCGCGGCAACTGCGGATCCTCGTTTCAATCCCGTGTCGGAAGATGAACTTCCGGACTTGGTGTGTTCGGTGGACGTGCTTTTTCCCCCGGAAAAAATCCACAGCACTTCGGAACTCGACATAATCCGCTACGGGGTAATAGTAGAAAAAGGGTTGCAGCGAGGACTGCTTCTTCCAAATATTGAAGGCATAAATTCTATAGAACAACAAGTAGCAATTGCCGCGCAAAAAGCTGGCATATACGACTTGGATGGTGCAGATTTGTATAGGTTTGAGGTGAAAAGGTATTACTGAGGCGTGTTCAAAGAGTTGGGCAAACGCAACAATCGAGTTTGAACAAACCGCAATAGCCGCTGCCTACGTGCCAGAGCACTGGACTTCCATAACGACCTCTCGAATCCCTGGCTGCTGATTAATAATGCGCTGAATTAGGTGCATTTCCTCAGCCAAATCTACGTCCTGGTAGTAACCGCGTATGCGTTCTACTTTCCCGCGGATATAGCAAACGCCATGGTTTACTCGGATATCCAAATTGCTAGTATCCACGCATCTCCGGCTGATGCACCGCCGCACCATTTTGGCGGCCTCTACGTCTTGAGTGCGCATACCATTCGCCTCCCCCGCGAAATCGACCGCAACGATAAGACTAAATTAAATCAACCTTCAGGATTAGGGATTTTCAATTCGATTATATCACAACTTTTTTAGCTGCAACAGGTGATTTTAACATTTAGACGAGTGTAATTTTTGATAAGTTACGAATGAAAAGTTAAACAAGTCATTTTTCACATATCCGAGCCTTTTTACGGCAGAGCAAAAATAGCTTTTAAAAGTCCAGCGAGATTTGGGGCTTGTAGTATTTAATAAAGACGCATAAACGCAACGGGGGACCGACAAACCCCTGATTATCTCTGGTTTTTAATAAATAAGCTACTAAAATGCCTCGAAAGCATCAAGAAATGGCTGGAGGCAGCCATAATATTAAGTGAGTTTGGCGGATCAGAAAAATCCTCTCTCGATACATTCTTAGAACTGCTGGAAGAAAGGAGTGTCTTTGTGAATATTTCCGATTCCGCTCTTGTTTGCAATGTCCGCGATACCCTTAAAAAAGACGTTCGCACAGCAGACCAGACTATAGACGTCTTGACGAGCGAAGGTGTTGTTTTGCTTTTTGGGACCGCTGATACCGAAGAGCACGCCAAGGTTGCCACACAAATTGTCCGTGGGCTGGTTGGGGTTCGGGAGGTTTTGGACCGAATGAACAGGCGCCACGAGGTTACAGAGAAGGCGGCATAAAACTGCCATAAATTTTTTTATATGAGCAAGCCGCTAAAACATCGTTTGCGCAATTCGCGGTAGGCATAGTCTAAAAGCGTTTTCAGGTTTACCACATCCTCGGCATTATAGCTAAGCAACAACTCGAGAGCGTCCTCGCTGCCGCGCAGGTGTTCTTGCCATAGCCTGACCGCATCCCAGCCGTCAAGTCCCTGTGTTACACAGCTTCTTCGCAAACCCAATTTTTGCTCTATCCTCTTGAGTCCGCCTGTCAAACCCAAACGGCGAAGCGAATAACATAAATCCACGTGAAGCTGATTTAGTGCTAACCCTCTGAATTGGCATCGGAGCCTTGGCAAATCGAATGATGTTCCAGAAAATGTCGCCAGCATTGCATACTTCTCTGCTTCAAATTCAAAATCTTCAAGATTGATATCGCGGACAAATTGCTTCAGATCCCTTCCGTCGTAGAGGCCTATGACGGTTATGAGATCTTCGCCGGTATTTCCGGTTGTTTCAATATCCACAAATGCAACTGACGAACCGAACTCGTCGTATGCGCGCCAATGCTCATTTGCCGGCAAAACATTTGCAAAATACGTATAATCGCGTTGTTGCAGGTATTCTATAGAGTCGCTGATTGTATTCAGGAGTATTGAACGCTGTGATTCTGAAATCCGAACTCGTTCGTGGAGTTCCAAAAAATCTTTCCACGTGAGGATGCCCTGTTCCCAAATCCGCTGTTCGGTTGAACGCCCTACTCCGTTTGCGTGGATAAAAGTGGATGTAAGCAATGTAAACGCCTTCAACTAGTAGAAAATTTGGAAGAAGCGGCACGTTCCAGCGCCTGAGCTGCCGCATCGGAAATTAATGCTTCTTCAGGCAAAGGCTCAAGTTCTTCAGTGTCTTCGGCCAGCTTCACTGAGATAAGTTTCGAAACTCCCGGTTCCTGCATTGTGACGCCGTAAAGGGTGCCTGCAGCTTCCATAGTCGCTTTATTATGTGTGATGACCACAAACTGGGTTTTATGGGCGAACTGCTTAACGAGATCAGCGAATCTTTCAACATTTGACTCATCAAGCGCTGCATCTACTTCGTCCATTATTACGAATGGACTTGGTTTAACCGTAAGAAGAGCGAAAAGCAAAGCGCAAGCTGCCAGCGATTTTTCTCCTCCGGACAGCAAAGAAAGATCTTGCAATTTTTTGCCCGGGGGCTGAACTATTATGTCTATTCCGGTTTCCAGAAGGTCTTCAGGGTTTGTCAACATTATCTGAGCTCGCCCGCCGCCAAACAATGTTTTGAACATTTCATCGAAGTGCACGGCCACAGCATTGAACGTATTCATAAATACATCACGCGTGCTGTCGTCTATTTCTTTGATAGCGGCATTGATCGAGTTTCTGGCTTCTTCTAGGTCGGCTTTTTGCGCCATCAGGAAATCCCATCTTTCTTTCAGCCGCTGATATTCTTGTATTGCACCTGTATTGACGTTACCCATTGCCTTCATTTCTTTGCGAAGGCGGCTGACTTCCGCAGCGGTGCCATATTTGACTTCTATATCTTCAGGCCAGTTCAGCGCTTGTTCGAGAGTAATTTCATACTCTTCTTCAAGCCGTGCGGCGGCCTGATTGACCTGCATATCGAGCCTGGCTTCTTTGACATCGGAATCGTGGACCAAGTCACTCAACTCTGCGCGCGATGAAATTGCCGCGCGAAGGTCTTGCTCAATACGCCCTATTGACCACGCCAATTCAGATTTTTGGTCCAAAAGGTTGCTAAGTTCTTCAGCCGCGGCCGTGACCGATTCTCTTTGGCTTTCGATTTCTGCTGTGAGTTGAACGCGTTCCGCGGCATCGACCGCAATTTGGGAAGCGCTCGATTCTAGTTGTTGGTGCTTTGTGGAAATATCCAAACGCATTTGTTCCAGATCTGATCTTGCCGAACTTATTGCTTTTTCCAAGTTTCCGATGCGCTCTTTGACTGAGGCGAGTTCAACATTGACGCGCATTAAATATGATGCTGTTTCTTCACGCTGAGCTTTCAGGTTGTCCAACTCCCTTTGTGATTGGGAGACCTTTTCGTCTAATTCCACGTTGCCTTCGCCCGCGGACTGTAGTTCTTCAGCCAATTGAGTAGCTTTGGCAGTTTCCGCTTGCAAAGACGCCGATAACTCGTCCATTTCTGCCACGGCGGATTCAATTTGTCGGAGGAGGCTATCTGAGTGCTGCTGGCAATATGACTTTCTTTTTTCCTGTTCAGCAAGCGCAACGCGCAGGTCGGCAATCGTTTTTTCGCAGGCAGCGCGTTCATGCGAAAGAGCGTTTATTTTTGATTGGAGGGCTTCAATTTCACTAATACAAGCAGAGATTTGCGAATCCGATTTGTGGAGTGCGTCGGCGAGGTTTTCCATTTCGGTTTTTCGGGCGATAAGGTTTGGACCTTTAGAGATACGACTGCCGCCCGTCATTGCGCCTGTCGGTATAATTACCTCGCCATCGAGCGTTACAATTTTGCTCCATCCAGCGGTTTTGCGTGAAAAAATAACTGCGGAATCGATATCTTCGCAAACAACGGTTTTTGCGAGAAGGACATTTATTGCCGGCGCATATTTTTTATCGAAATGTACCAAATCCGCTGCAATGCCGAGCACTCCGGTGGTTTTGCTAATATCAGGTGTCGGACCCGCAGTGGGACGCATATCTTTGAGCGGAAGAAATGTAGCTCGTCCCGACTGCGTATCTTTAAGAAATTGGATTGCGCGCTTCGCTTCTTCAGCGTTTTCGGTGATAATATCTTGAACGCTCGAGCCGAGTGCTGCTTCAATGGCGGTTTCGAGCCCGTTTGGAACCCGCAATATATCGGCAACGACTGCATAGTGGCCGTGCAATCTACCAGTTTTGGCGGCGGATGATATCGACCTAACGCCTTGGTAAAAACCTTCGTGGGCTTCAGCCATTTCACGCACAGCCTGGAGGCGTGACGCTTTCGCCATATATTCTTTTTGCAAAGTCATACGTTGTTCGTCGAGCGTTTTTAGGTTTTCATTTAAGTCGGCAAGCTGCTGGTCATAAACACGGAGGCGATTTTCGAGCTGTGACATTTCATCACGGAAAAGCTCTACTAGCTTTTCCGATTCCGAAAACTGGTCTAATGACTCGTGGCGCTCGGATTCAAGGCGAGTAATTTCTTCTTGGATTTGTTTTGCCCGTTTCTGGAGTTGCGGAATGGCAGCCTGGCGATTTTCCAATTCGCGGTTTTTCGATTCTAGTTCTGCCGCCTTTTTAATGAAACTTGCGCGCTGTTCTTCCATGACCTTGGAACGTTCAAGGAACTTGCAATCCAAATCCGCAAGTTTTGCCGAGAGCGCGCTTGACTCGGCAGAAAGCGTGGCCTCTCTTTCCCGCGATCCTTCGAGTTCAAGCTCCATTCGTTTCAAACGAGAGTCTGTTTCTTCAGCACGTGATTTAAGTTGTTCTATTTCGTTTGCCAGGTTAGCGCAATTATCGCGGTATGCGTTTTCACGTTCATCGATTAGCGCAAGACGGCTTTCCAGCTGCTGAGTTGCAGATTGGACTTCTTGATGGAAAGTTCTCGCTTGGTCTATGCGCTGCTCGAGTTCGGAAAGCTGTTCAGCTAGTTCAGATTTGCGAGCTTCGAGATTGGATATTTTTTTATCATAATCGGCAATACGCTCAGACCCATCAATTTTTGCCAGCCGTATTTTTTCCAATTCCGAAGTCAGACGCCTCAAGTCGTTTATCAAAAGTCCGATTTCAATTTGACGCAGGCGAGCCGAAAGTTCGTTATAACGAACGGCAATCTCTGCTTGTTCGGCGAGAGGTTCTAGTTGACTGCTAAGTTCGTGGACAATATCGTTTACCCGGCGGAGATTTTGTTCGGCGGATTCCAGTTTTCTGGTAGCCTCTTTACGGCGGTGGCGATATTTTTTGACACCTGCTGCTTCTTCGAACAGAAAACGCCTGTCTTCCGGTTTTGCGGATAGAATTGCGTCAACTTCACCTTGGCTAATTATTGAATATGCCTCTCGTCCCAAGCCGGTATCGAGAAAAAGCTCATAAATATCTTTAAGCCGGCAAGGGTGCCGATTTATGAAATATTCGCTTTCACCTGAGCGGTATGCGCGGCGGGTTATAGTCACTTCGGAATATTCAACGGGCAGAGTTCCGCAGGAATTATCGAAAGTCAGCGAAACTTCTGCCATTCCTAGCGGCTTTCGCTTTTCACTTCCGGCAAAAATGACATCTTCCAAGCGTACGCCGCGAATGTTGCGAATATTTTGTTCGCCCAATGCCCAAAGGACGGCGTCAGCTATATTGCTTTTTCCAGTGCCATTCGGGCCCACAACCGCTGTAACGCCTGGACAAAACTCTAGTTCCGTGCGGTCAGCGAAGGTTTTAAAGCCCATTAGCTCAAGCTTAGTAAGGAGCATAATTCCTCTTATTACAGGCCTATCGCGGCTAGGGGAGATAAAAATCGCTGTGCGTAAACCAGAGGAAAGTTTACCTTGAGCAAGTCACGGATGTCAATCAATTGGAGATACGAGTTTTTCAGTGCTAGTGTGTTTTTTATGAAAATGGCTGGTCCAAGTTCCGGTTTGGGTTCTTGAATTGTCCAAATAACAAACAAAAGCCGCTTCGTCATCTTCGAAGCGGCTTGGTTTTTAGAAACTAGTTTATATAAGTTACCAGCGCCTGTTGCCGCCGAAGCCGCCGCGGGATCCACCGCTTCGGAATCCGCCTCGTCCGCCGCCGCTGCCACGGTCAGTTTTGGGGCGAGCTTCGTTCACTGTAAGGGTGCGGCCGTTAAAATCTTTGCCGTTGGTAGCATCGATAGCAGCCTGCATATTTTCTTCGGGAATCTCGACGAAGCCGAAACCTTTATCGCCGATAATTCGGACCTCGGCAATGGGCCCAAACTGGTCGAAAAGTTCGCGCACTTGGTCTTCTGTTGCGCTGTATGGCATATTGCCTACGTAGAGTGATTTGGTAGCCATATTGACTGCCTTCCTTTCGGGTAAAATCCCTTAATTTTCAACGGGAAGCACGAAACCTGAAACCATCAGCGGGATTCGATCAGTCACGGAAAGGAAAGCAATCCATCTGGATACGAATACACCTGTGCCCAACGTTGATTATGTTGAAGAGTATACACGCTTATTCCACAATTGGCAAGGGAATGTGGAAAATATTTACAACATAAACAATCAGCCAAAGCACTCGATTAATCGCAAAAGTCTTGCATTAAAGTAAAAATACAGTTCAAAAAGAGTGGTTTGGGTGAGGTGGTTCATTTCAAACAATTAAAATACGATATAAATAATTATTTACTTTTTATCCGGACATTTGGTATACTTCTACGGTATGCCTGTTCCGATAATGTGGGACAGGTTTGGAGGTGAACTCGAATTGCCAAATATCAAGTCGGTCGCTAAAGACGTAAAAAAATCTCGGATGAATCGCGTCCGAAACTTGGATACAAAATCCAAAATAAAAACTTTCATTAAAAAGACTAAGGCCGCCGTTGAAACGGAGCCTAAGGAGGCCGTGTTGAAACTGGCGTCTGTGACGTGCAGTGTAATAGACAAAGCGGCCGAACGAGGCATTATCCATAAAAACCAAGCAGCCCGTCGAAAATCGAGGCTAATGAAGGCGATAAACAAATCATTTTCTTAGTTTTTAAGAAATTTGGTTCCAATCACGCCGGCCCCGCAAATACAGGAGCGGCGTTTATTTTTGGCTGCCTATAGGAAGAAATCTAGCTGCATAAGTCTAGTGTGAGGAGTTCCATAATCATTTTAGGGTCTTTTGGTCCTTCTGTTATGCCTTTAAGCGTGAGATCGGCTTTCAAAAGTTTTTCAAAAGATTCGGCTAGTTCTTTGGGCGTGAAATTCTCGGCCTGTTGGCGATAGCGTTTTATATTAAAAGATTGCCGTTTGAGTATTGAAGGAAGGTTAGGATCTGCAGGAAGATATTGAGCTATTTCCTTGGGAATTGGAGAAGTTGGATCATTTATTCCAACATCCAGTAGGTAACGCATCTGCCAGATTAGGCGCAATTGCCTCGCAAGCATTGACAATATTCTGGATGCGCTTTTATCCGGGTTGCCTTCGGATTCGAAAATTTCTTCAAGAGCAGCCAATGCTTTGCGGACATTGCGCGATCCGACAGCGTCAACCAAAGCCCAAATTCGTTCTTCCGGCATTGCGCTAGTTACAGCGTTAATGTCTTCAAGGGTGATAACTTCTCTTTCGCCTGCAAATGCGGCAACTTTGGCGGCTTCGCTGGAAAGAACATAAACGTCCTCTCCCACTCTGCTTACGAAGGCGTTTAAGACCGCCGGGCTGGTTTTTTTGCGGTGGCTTTCAAAAAACTTTTTTGCTTCTGCTATGGCTCCTTCTTCTGTAAGCGTTTTGAAGTTTATTATAGCGCCTTCTTTGCCAATAATATTACGCAATGCGGCAATAATTGTTGAGCCGCGCTTGGGATTCTTACCAGAAGCGCCTGTTTCCGTCGCTGGTTCTACAAGGACGATAATTCCAGAACCCGGCAGTTTGGGAATCGCTTTGGCAAGTTTTTCCTGCTCTTCGACAGGCAATGCGTTTGCATAGTTTACGATAACCATACGCCGGCTGCTTCCGAGGTTAACCACAGAGGCGGCAGTTATGATTTTGTCGGCGGAAAGGCCCGAACCATCGAGGATTTCGAGGTCGAAATCCCGTGTGGATGAATCGGTAAAAGCGGAAATGAGTGTTTCAATTGCTCTTCGTTTGAGAGCGTCTTCCGGCCCACAAAGCAGGTAGACCTTTTTAGGTTCACCAGGGCCAGACTTAAGGAAATCGGAGTAAGTCATATCCATAGAACCGATTATCGCACGGTGGATGCCAACAGTCAATTTGAATTAAAAATCCGGTGGAAAAAGTGTAGTTTGATTGACATGGCAGAGTTTGTTTTGATAGTATCCTAAGCCATTGCTTGGTTTAGGCTTGATTTTGACGGCGGCAACGCCGATAATACTCTACAATCGGATTCAAGATTTCTAAACCCAAAAGCTTTTAACTCAAGGTTGGATTTTATGGCTAAGTCCCTTATCATAGTTGAATCACCAACTAAGACAAAAACACTTAAAAACTTTCTTGGAGACAGTTACCGCATAGAGGCTTCAATGGGGCACGTGCGCGACTTGCCAAAAGGCGCGCTGGGCGTAGACGTTGAGAATGACTTCAAGCCTCAATACAGGAATATTCCGGACCGTCGAGAGATCATAAAAAAGCTTAAAGAGGCGGCTGAAAGCTCTGACAAAGTTTTTCTAGCATCGGATCCCGACCGTGAAGGCGAGGCAATCGCTTGGCATTTGCAAGAGACCCTCAAGACGCCCAATATATTCAGGATCGAGTTCAACGAAATAACAAAAGACGCGGTTATGCGCGCCTTAGAAAACCCAAGGGCAGTGGATTTGCATCGTGTAAACGCGCAACAGGCGCGGCGGATCCTTGACAGGCTAGTAGGCTACAAATTGAGTCCGCTTCTTTGGAAAAAAGTCAAGCCAAAACTTAGCGCTGGAAGAGTGCAGTCGGTTGCAGTTAGACTTATATGCGAACGGGAACGTGAAATCAACTCATTTGTACCCGAAGAATATTGGAGCATCATTGCGAAATTAACGCCTTTGGACAAAGAGTTTCCGTTTGAAGCGAAACTCGTTAATTTTCGAAACGACAAGATCGAGGTCAAGAACGAGGAGCAAGCCAAAAGTATCCTTGCAGACCTTGAAAATGCACAATATATGGTAAAAAAAGTAACGGAAACTCAAAAAAAGCGCAATCCGGCGCCGCCGTTCATTACCAGCACGCTGCAGCAAGAAGCGTCGAGAAAACTAAGATTTTCCAATAAAAAGACGATGATGATTGCGCAGCAATTGTATGAAGGAATAAGAATCGGCAGTGAGGGATCTGTAGGTTTAATCACCTATATGAGAACGGACTCCACCCGTGTTTCCGCGGAAGCCCTTACTGCTGTCCGCGAATACATCAAACAGCAATTTGGTTCAGAATATTTGCCAAAATCTCCGCGGCAATATAAAAGTTCTAAATCGTCGCAGGACGCTCACGAAGCGATTCGGCCGACATCACCACAAAGAACACCGGAGAGCCTAGAAAAGTTCTTGAATGACGATCAACTTAAGCTTTATAAGCTCATTTGGCAGAGATTTGTTGCGTCCCAAATGGAATCAGCAGTGTTTGATGTTCTAAAAGCGGACATCACAGCCAATGAATATCTTTTCCGCGCTACCGGCGCCAAAGTGAAGTTCGATGGCTTCACAAAGATATACACCGAAGGACGCGACGACGCAACCGATAAACTGGAGGAAGAGGAGCCACCTCTCCCGCCTTTGACTGCGGAGCAGATTCTGAAATTAATTGAATTGAAGCCAAACCAGCATTTCACGCAGCCGCCTCCGCGTTACACAGAAGCAACATTGGTTAAAGCGCTCGAAGAAAAAAATATTGGCAGGCCCAGCACTTACGCAACCATAATTTCGACAATTCTCGAAAGAGAATATGTCCAACTAATTGACCGGAAGTTTCATCCCACTGAACTAGGTTGCATAGTAAACGATATGCTGGTCAAGCATTTTCCGGATGTTATGGATGTGAAGTTTACCGCAAATATCGAATCGCGCTTGGATGAGATTGAAGAAGGCAAAACTGAATGGGTTCCGGTCTTGAGAGACTTTTACGGGCCGTTTACGGAAGAACTGGATAAGGCGCATCAAAATGCCGAGGAAGTGAAAATCGAGCCCGAAATGACCGACGAGGTATGCCCGAATTGTGGGAAGCCTATGGTTATACGCGACGGGCGTTTCGGAAAGTTTATGGCTTGCTCGGGCTATCCGGAATGCAAAACCACGCAAAAAATACAGAAAAAGACCAATATAAAATGCCCTATCTGCGGAGAAGGTGACATCATCGAAAAAACCAGCAAGAAGAAAAAGGCTTTCTATGGATGCAGCCGATATCCTGACTGCAATTTTGTTTCTTGGACTTTACCAGTGGGGAGAAACTGCCCCGAGTGCGGAAAGCCCCTTGTCGAAAACCGTTTCCGTGGCCAGCTTTCGGGCGTAAAATGCTCTAACACGGACTGTAAATATAGAGAATGGACGAAGAAACCTAAGGATGCTGAATTGGAAGAAGTTCCAGGCGAAGAATTAGAAGCTCCAATGGATGAAGTAGCATAGGTTCGGTTTCGACCGCAATTTTAAAAATAAACAGCAGTTGGCTTGGGCATCCTTTGCCGACAAACGCGCATTACCCATCTATTATCGGGGTTGTTTCAATTTTGAGCTTTTGAACCACGACAATAAACACAGTACGAAAGGGTTATTTCGGGTAAACTAAGCTGCATAAATTTTTATTTCGGCAATAGAATCGGGATGCTTCAAAGCCGCAATTAGCTGCCGGTCCAATTGGGCGGATGACTTATCGGCATTTATTCCCAAAGTGCGTTTGCAGCGGAACCTAGATTTTCGAATTACCATTTCGTTCGGGTCGGAAAATCCTGGATTAATAACAAACCGGACTGATTCCGAGTGGTTGCCGCAGATAATTGACATTTTCACTTTATGCAGCATCAACAGCTTTTGGACATCCTGCGTATTCCAATCAGAGGAAACTCCTATGATACAGTCTGCCCGTGGGCTGATTTCTTCATCACGAGTAAACTCAAATGTTGTCGGGTGTTTTCCGGAGACGTTAATATGTCCTCGGCATTTGAACGAGCATACAGGTTCTGGAGTTTCTGAAGGAGCAGATGCTGGGTTAGAGGTCCGAGGCGTAATTTTTTCGAAAACGGCTGAAATGAGGAATATTTCACGTTCTCTGCCGTGAGCCAACCTTTTACCCCAAGTAAGCGGTATTTTTTTGAGATCTTCATTGGTCAAGACGCGACAATCTGTAACCCGGATGCCGACTTTCATAAGCCCGGGGGTTATTTTTTTTTCTATTAATTGCATAGTCAAATCAGGCAGCGCGCGTCTCCTCATTTCGTGAGCTTCGTATTTGCGACTATAGCTGAGCAACAGTTCCAGTTCGGCGCCTGGCTTGGATATTGCACAAAGATTGGAAAGTATATCGGGTTCAGTGTGCACAATTCCGCTCAGAAGGCTGCCCCAAGGCAAGTGGACTGTGATTTTATCCGCCAAGTCGAAAAGCTCTTCAGGAAGGCTTTCTATTGCGGCAACGACGTAAATAGCATTTGGAACACCGCCACGCTCGGGTTTTCGTTCTGACTTACGAGAATATTCGCAAAGGCTTTGCAAATCAGCATCAACCGCTATGCAGAGAAGGTTCGGATTTGCCTTGGCCATTTGGTAAATGAACTTTCCATCTCCGGCGCCGATATCAACAATAACTCCGGCATAGCTCGATGCAAGTGTTTCCAGTTCCTGCCTAGACATTTGGCGGGTATTTTTTCCAGAAGCGATTCTCATTTCGTCAGATGAAAAAGCGGCCCGACAATGCCGGACCGCTGATTTGCATATTTATTGTTTACGCCGATTTATTTAACCTGCGGAGGCAGGTTTTCCCAAGTGGTGCTAACTTCCGGGTAGTCGGCAAGTTTAGCGCGAAATGCGTCAACATATCTTTGAATGTTTTCCCAAGATGTAGATTCGAACCTGAGTATGAACATAGGCAGGTTGCTGGACGCCCGGCACAAACCCCAACCGTCACCAAAGTTTACTCGCGCGCCGTCAATATCGGTAACTTCCAATCCGTCGGCCCTGAACTTTTGCACAAGTTCATCGGCTATTATATATTTGCGTTCATCGGGCACATCTACCCGAATTTCCGGAGTTACTACTGTGCTTGGGAGTTCGGCCATTATTTCCGAGAGTTTTCGGCCGTCCATTGACAGATATTCCAAGAGGCGCAAACCGGCGTAAAGAGCGTCATCGTATCCATAGTAACGCTCTTTGAAAAACACGTGACCGCTCATTTCGCCTGCCAATTCCGCGTGAGTCTCTTTCAATTTTGATTTGATGAACGGGTGACCAGTTTTCCACATAACCGGCTCACCGCCGTGATTCTTAATATCATCCACTAAAAGCTGTGAGCATTTTACATCGAACACAATCCGAGCCCCGGGTTTTTTCGACAGAATGGAGCGCGACCAGAGCATCATCAATCTGTCTGCCCATATAATTTCGCCTTTGTCGTCGTCAGCTCCCAACCGGTCTCCATCTCCATCAAAGGACATTCCCAAATCGGCTCCTGTTTCGACAACTTTCCTACGGATGTCGTCGTGATGTTCTACGATTGTTGGGTCCGGAAAATGGTTGGGGAAGCTAGTATCGAGCCCGCAATAAAGCTCGATGACATCACATCCTGCCATACGTAGAAGTTTCGGAACAAACTTACCAGCGGTTCCATTTCCGCAATCAACAACCACTTTGAACTTTTTGGTTATCTCAACTCGAGAAAGGAGGTCTTCGAAATATTTATCGTAAATATCCACAATCTCGACATCGCCTTTGCCTGTTTCGAAATCGTCGTTTTCAATTAGTTTGCGAAGAGCCTGAACTTCTTCGCCGACGATTGTGTAGCTTAGACCTTTCGCCATTTTGAAACCGCTCCAATCAGGAGGGTTATGCGAGCCAGTGATCATTACGCCGCCGTGCGACTCGAAATAATACTGGGCCCAATAAACCATCGGGGTAAGGCATAGCCCAATCGTGATCACGTCACAGCCGGTCGAGCGAAGACCTCGAACCATAGCGGCGTGAAAAGAAGTGGAACAATCACGGTTATCATAGCCAACAATGGACTTATTTATACCGTTTCGCTTCAAGAAAGTGCCGTAAGCTTTTCCAAGAAGCTCGACCGAAGTCGGGTTCAATTCGCTTTCGTTAACGCGGCCTCTAATATCCGCAGCACGAAAAATGCCTGGGTTGACGTTTGCCAATTCCTAATTCCTCGATTCAAAATGTATTTTGGCGTGATTTTCAACACGCGCATTATATGTATGGGAAAAACAGGTGTCAAGATAAAGGGTTTCCAAGAAATATCTTCATTTTATGGTGAAAAAAAGTCGGATTGCGGATATCACGGGACACCGATACTAGGCATTACTTTTCAATGCAGAGATGGGCAAGATGGCAAATTAAATAAATGCCTAGCTTAAAGCTCCACTGACAAATACCCCCTAAGCAACTGAAAGAAATTGAAAACGCGTTCTCAAAAGTTTCATATTCATTTTTGTTGACTTTTATTTTATAGAGTGGTAGATTTTCAAAGTTGATTCTGGCTCTGATTTAGAGTCGGAAAAGCCATTCATTCCATCCGGAGGTGCCATGACGAGGTCTGTTTTGACGCTACGCGTGGCTGTTCTGGTTTTGGCGGCATTGGCGGTTTTTTCACTCGCCGCATCGGGAAAGGCGGTAATGCTTCAACCGAAGCCCGGGGAAAAATTAACCGGCCAAAAGGCGGAAATAGCTGTCGGATTCGATTTCGGTAGCGATGCCGTGAGCTATGCCGAGTTTTACGTAAACGGCAAGCTTTACGCCACCAAAAATGTCCAACAGCCGCAGGCCAGAGGAGTATGCTCATTCCTCTGCGATACCACACGACTAAAAAACGCGTCACACACATTTCTTGTCAAGCTCTTTGCCGGAGACCGGCTCCTTGGAAATGCCTCTGGAACTGCAGTCGTAGCAAACAAGCCAACTGACAGTTCTTCTCCAAATGTGGCGTTTTCAGGACTGAAAAGCGGGCAGGTTTTAAAAGGGAAATGTGAGGTTCGCCTTGCAGTGACCGACAATGCAGACAACGCTCCAATGGTTACTGTCAAAATTGACAATGAGCTTAAGCTCTTGTCTAACCGACCTCCCTATTCGTTTACTTGGGACACCACCGAAGTACCGGATGGTGTGCACGTGATCGAGGCGAGCGCCACTGATGAATCCGGCAATATCGGGCAAACTACAGTAACTCGGGTCATCGTGGCGAACAACTCAAGCCCGGAGATGATGTCAGCGAAAGCAGATTCAGGAAACAGCGGGCAAGTTCCTGCTAAAGCTGTTATTGCGCCCAAATCCGCAAGTGATAGGGCCGTAGAGACAGCGCCTATAGCTCCAGCAAAGGTCAATGCCTTGAAAACGGAGACATCCCGCGCGGCGCCGCCTCAGCTGCCTGAATCACCGTTTTTGTCCGGGATGAGTTACACGCCAAAATCCAAACCGGCGAAGGAAACGGAAGTTACCACCGTTGCCGCACTGCCCAAAAATGAGATGAACCTGCCGCCACCTCAAACTGAACTGAAGGCTCCGCCGGGCAATCCCGAACTGAGCCTGCCGATTTTCACCGAAAAATCATTGATGCGGAATAACGCATCGTCAGAAATGATGGCTTCGGGCGAAAGATCAGAATTGAAGGTGGAAGAGCCGATCTCATTGAATGAACCGGAACTACCCCCGGCCGAACCGCCCAAACCAGTTAAAACAGCGATGTTGCCGGCAGAATTGCCTGCAAAAATCGAATGGTCGGCGCGTGAATTATCCATAGCGCCTTATGCGCCAAAAGGAACGGGAAAGAAAAAGTCTATTGCGTCTCATAGGAAGCCCGCTCCATTGAGCGTGGTCGTAAACGGCTGTAAAATCCACGGGGATGTTCGACCTAGAATTATGTCCAACGGTATCGGAGTCGTCCCAATCAGGCAAGTGGTAGAAGCTGCAGGAGGCCAAGTGATTTGGCACAAGCAGCAAAAAATGATAAGCATTATCACCACTGACGCCCGGCTCACCGTAACGGTTGGTGAAAATGTTGCAATGGTCAATCGCAAAAAAATGCGAATGCCATTGCCGGTAACCATCGAAGCTGACCGGGCAATGATGCCTATTTCATTTCTTGCCGAAACGTTGGGGATGGAAGTTTACCACGATGCCGTTTTGAGCCGGTTTGTTCTGGCAAAGAAAAAGACAGAGGTCTACGGCTGAGAGAGCTTTTTTCTTTCACCCGAGATATGCTTATGGGCAGGCGCCAAGCCTGCCCTTTTTCCTTTTTAAAATAAAATGGAATGAAATGAATCTTTTAAACAATTAATGATAGAATAATCAAGCGATGCTGAGCTATGATGGGCTGCTTTTATCGGCGGTAACTAGAGAAATTAAAAATGCGTTGACTGGCGGGCGTATTACCAAAATCCGCCAACACAACCAAACCGACGTTACGCTTGAAGTTCGGGTTCAAGGAGCTAATGGGCTTCTTTTTATGTCAGCTGACGCGCAATTTCCCCGGATATATTTGTCGTCTTCAAATCCTCCCGTTCCACAAACTCCACCAAACTTTTGCATGGTTTTGAGAAAATATGTACAAGGTTCATTCGTAAAACTTATACACCAAGTTGGGTTTGATAGAATCGTTGAGATACACACCGAGGCTCCAGATGGAAACGAATATATGTTGATACTGGAAATTATGGGTAAACACAGCAACCTTATTCTTGTTAACGGTGCAGGCGAGATTTTAGGAGCGGCAAAGATGATAGGCAGTTCGGCCAGCAGATACAGGCAGGTTTTACCGCACCGGCAGTATATTCCTCCGCCAGGTGACAAGAAAAACTTCCTTGAAATTGACAGGAATGGCATTGAATCGCTTTGGAATGAATATTTTCGGGACAAGCAGGAAAACGAAACTTCAGCAGAAAAATGGCTAACAACAACTTTCAGCGGTTTCGGATCTTTTCTTGCAAGAGAGATTGTGCAAAGAGCCAGCGAACCTGCGATTGACGAAATAGCGCAAGAACTTGAGTTCCTGAAAGAAATAATCAGAACAGGAAATTATAGCCCAATAATCCATACGGATTCTGCCGGACTTATAGATTTCGTGTATCCCATTCCCAGTGTGCAATTAAGCGGGAGGCAACACCCAAGAGGGCAAGTTAGCGAGGCGCTGGACGCTTATTTTCGGACGGCGATTCCGAACTTCAGGCTAAATCAACTGAGGGAACAATTTGCCGGGGATATTCGGAAAGCCATGCAAGCTCGAGAGGCTGCACTTTCGATGATGCAAGAAGCAATCAACAGTTCTGGGCAGTCAGAGAAGGCGCAAAAAATGGGCGAAATGATACTCGCAAACTTGCATCTGATCAAAGGCGGCGAGGATAGTGTTGAGGTTGTTGACTACTACGACCCGGAAATGGCGAAGATAAAGATCCCGCTTGACCGCAAGTTATCGCCGAAAGAAAACGCAGAAGCATATTTTAGAAAAGCCAGGAAACTGCGCGAGGGAGCTTTATCCGCGACAAAACGCATAGATGAGATGAGGAAGGAATTGCTTCTGTTAAAAGGCGCAGAACAGAAGCTGGAAAGCCTGCGTTCTGAAGAAGAGTTAAGCGCCCTAAAGCAATTTCTAGTTGACCATCGTGCTTTAAGGCCCAGCAGCGCCCCAGGAGAACCTCGGCAACAGGAGGCATTGTATCCTGGTTATCGGATAAAAAGAATAGTCTCCGTAGACGGTTATGAGATCCTTTTAGGTGAGAACAGCGAATCGAACGATTATTTGACCACGCGTATCGCAAAACCGGATGATGTTTGGCTGCACGCTAGGCAGATTAAAGGCGCTCATGTGGTAATTAGAGGCGTAGTCAAAGGCGTTCAGGTGCCTGCATCAACGCTAAAACAAGCTGCCGCTCTAGCGGCGGCCAATTCGGATGCGAAACATTCCAGATTGGTGCCGGTAGATTATACGCTGCGGAAATATGTTCGTAAGCCGCGTGGCGCATCGCCCGGTTTTGTCATTTACACACACGAAAAGACCATAGACATAATGCCGGATGAGGGCGAATAATAAAAATCAAAAGCCCTGCCGATGGCTCGGCAGGGCTTGAATGAGTTTATGCAAATGATGGTTCTTAGGCTTTGGTTACGACGAACTCGCCGTATTCATCGCCGCATTCGATTCCTTTGGTCTGGACACACTGATAAGTGCGGAGTCCAGTCTTGCCGGTCGGGTCGTATTCTCCGCCATAAGCAAGGTCCATGAATGCGGCGCAAACGCCACGAATCATATAAGCACTTGGCCTCGATGATTTGCCGTAAGCGACAACATCGGATTCATAATAGTCATAGGCGCGGACTACCATCTTTTCGCGCGGTATGAGTTCGACTATTTCACTTTTTGCCCAGCCCCAAGCTGTAAAGACAGCAAAAGCGCCGTGCAAAATATCTTCCGGCACGTTTTTTACCATTGGGGCGACGACAGCTTTCCATTCATCGGAAGTTATGATGCCGTAGCCGGTATGGTAACCGCATTCGTGCGCAGCGTTAACCAGCAGCCACTCTGCGGCACCGGTAAGATCTTTGCCTACACGTCGCATAAGGCGGTCAGCGAAGCTATTCCAGAAAGCGGCTGGAAGTTGATTCACGAAAACGCCGAAAGCTGGAATCAGACCTTCGTGATTGCCTACTATTTCGATTTTAGACAGCGCCTCAATAACGCGCTTGCGGTCGATATTTGAACCAACCGAGCTGGATCCCTCAACAATCTGAAGGCTCGGTTCTTCGTCATACATTTTTTTTGCTGGTAGAGCCACGTTTCAGCCTCCTTATTATGCAACAGCAACTTCGAAGTGAGACTTTTCAGCACCAGAGACGATGCTTTCGGTCTCAGTCACAGTATAAGTCTTCATTTCGCGGCCGAAAGCAGCGGCAAAAGCGGCCGCAATATAACCGGATGTGATGAAGTTAACGGGTTTATCGCGCTTGCCCCATTTCTTGATCCAACCTTCATCGATATGGGAATGGGAAAGTTCGACTTCACCAGAATCCGGTCCGGCGCAAATCACTTCCATTTTTCCCATTCCGCAGACCGAATAGTATTCTTCAGCGATTTTGAATCTATCTTCCAAGTTAGTTACATTGTGATTTTTGTAGTAGTCAGAAAGGATTTGGTAAAAAGTTTCTTCTGATACTTCAGCCAAAAGTTTTTTTGCATCTAAGAGCGAGCAGTCATCTGCAAGCTGGGTGTATAGCGATGCATAATGGTGACAATGCAAGACCGTAGTCTCGCCATTTAGGCTATGGCGGCAAGACTTGGGATCGAATCGGTGGTCAAGCACGAGTTCCGTTGCTTGTTTGATAGCCATTACAATACCTCCCGTTTTAGACTATTGGGGCGTCCTTGCCAGTGATTTCTTTTATGGCGGCTTTGAACTTATTCAAGTTCTCCGTCGAATCAGCTTCGGATTCCGCCTTATTCGACGGAATTCCGGTCATCATCGCAAGCCGCATCTTGGCGGGCAACCCGCCATTCTGATCCAGAAAACTGTAAAGTTGAACTAGTTTCTGTCCCATTCGTACCTCCGAGACTTATTTCGTCTGAAATGAAATAAAAGATCAAACAATTGAATTGATATGGTCTTCGAACTTCTTTTTCAAAACCTCCTTTCCTTGTTTCGGCAGAATCAAAGTGCAAGTCGTATCGCCCTCAACGCCTTTGACTTGCCATCCCTCGTTTCCACGAAGCCTAAAGAACGGCTTTGGAAAATCTGGAAAGTAGTCAACTTGGCCAAAAATTTTTAGAGCCATAATAGATTTTTTTGTCCATTCGACATCGAACGAATAACTGTAAACACTGCTGCCGTCGAAACAGTCTTCTACCGTTTTGTATGATTTAATCCTCAATTGGCCAATCTTCTAACCGCGTGAGCTGCGGCGATTATATCGTCTTCTGAATTGAACCCTGAAATGCTGAACCTTACGGTACCTTCTGGCGCGCTGCCGATGTATTTGTGAATCAGTGGCGCGCAATGAAGACCCGCCCTGCACACAATGCCGAAGCTTTGGTTCAAAACATAACCGGTTTCCTCGACACACCATCCATCCAGCTTAAAGGAGACAACACCCGAGCAAGCATTTTCGCGGCCGTAAAGTTTAACGCCAGAGATCTCGGAAAGTAGTTCCCGCAGCATTTTTGCCAGATATCCTGAACGGCTTGACATTTCCAGAGATTGCTTTTCGTGCCATCTCAACGCCGCTGCGAGCCCTGCAAACGCCGGCAGATTCGGCGTTCCAGCTTCGAGCCTTGTCGGCATGTCGTCTGGATGAAACGGAAGATCACTGCGAACGCCTGTACCGCCCACAATTAGATGCTCCAAATCTATGTGCGGAGCCACATACAAACCACCCGTCCCTTGCGGACCGAAAAGGCATTTATGCCCAGTGAAAGCCACCAAATCCGCTTTCAATTCCTTTGGATGCACTTTGATGCAGCCTAATGACTGGGCGGCATCGAGGACGGTCACAGCTCCTACTGATTTAGCTTTTTCAAAGAACCACGCTACATCATTGACTTGCCCCGTTACATTTGAAATATGGTTCATCACCACCAGATGGGCACCTTCACTAACGATACGATCAAACTGGTCGCAATCGAGTTTGCCGGTTGAATCGGAACCGACAAAATTGATTTGCAACCCTTTACGTTCGGCTAAATGGTTAAGCGGTCTAAGGACCGAATTGTGCTCGGTAACAGTAGTTACAACTTTTGCCCCGACAGGAAGCCTTAAGCCGAAAATCGCCAAGTTTAGGGCGTGAGTAGCGTTGTTAGTTAGAACGATTCGGTTTGGATGGTCAACATCAAGAAGCGCAGCGATTTTTTGCCTGCATTCGGCCATTACATCGGCAGTTACCGCGACCGACCTTGCCGGATCAGAGGGGGCCTCGCGGATAGCTTCCGCTACGGCCTCGGCAACGCCGGGAGCCTTCGGCCAAGATGTCGCTGCGTTGTTCAGATACCTTACGTTCAATGAACTTCTTCTGTCGAACCTTTTTTGAAACACTCAATACAACAGGTATTATTGGCAGGTATAGAGTGAAAATAAAGTCAGGATTTTAGATTTGGGAGGCATTTTGTGAATTAGACTTTATAATGTAGTAGCCGAATTATCCAAGAACATTTAACATATATTTCGCCATTTTACAGGGCAAACGAAATCAAGCATATAATTAGGCTATACATATTGTTGCAGGAGGTCATTTTTATGGAGAGGTCGTTGATGACAATGGTCCTGATTTCATTATTTTTAGGTGTTGGTGGTTTTGCATCTGATAAACCCGCTTTCCGTTGGGAAGAATTGAGGAATCCGGTATTGGCATATCCCAACTGGTCAGTTAAAGACTATGCGTGTGCTTACAAAGACGGAGTATTTTATTTGTTTTTTTCCGCTTTTTACGAAGACAATGGCGAAGTCCGAAGCCATGTCGTTGAAGTAGCGACCACTGATTTTAAAACTTATTCGGACCCGATAATCAACATTGACGGCCAAAAAGATGGATGGATAGGGATGTGTTCGCCAGACATAGTGAAAATTGGCGACACATACTACCTGACATTCAATTCTTGGGGTGACAAAGAGGGAAAACCAAACCAGCTTTTTTATATGGCATCGAAAGATTTGAAAAATTGGGGCCCCATAAAGCCCTTGGCTACAAATCTGACAAAGGACGTAAGAGCAATTGACAGCGCACTGGCATTTTCGAAGGGCAAATATATTCTTTTTTGGAAGGAGAAACAAATCACCCGCTGTTGCATCGGAGAGTCCTTAGACGGAGATTTCAGATTTATCGGCACAGGATTTCCAATTTTCAAGAATGAAAAAGGCGATGTCGTTGACTGGCAGGAAAATTATCAGCTTTTCAGGCACAATGGCAAATGGTGGATGGTTTGCACTGTTCGGGATGGCACGCCATTTCTTTACGTGATGAAAGGATCAGGCAAGAAAGAGTTAGATTGGCTTGAATGGGAGAACGGCCATATACCGGCTATTAACCGAGAGGAGATACCCGGAGCGCAAATTGGGAATGCTTCTTGCATTTTGGATATGACCAAAGTTGACGGTTATTATTATCTATTGTATGCCGCACAAACGGACAAAGAGACTTACCGCAACAGGGGTTGGAACAGATTGTGCCTTTCAAGGTCGAAAGACTTAAAAAAATGGCTTGCCGCCGGCGAAACGGAGAAATAAAGCCTGAATGCCCGGAGTGGAACTTTGAGCACAGTCCCGAGTATAAGAATCGAAGCCTGTAACAATAGAGAAGTTAACCAAGCCGGCAAGTATGTTCTATACTGGATGACTGCATTTCGCAGGCTGTATTGGAACTTCAGTTTAGAACACGCGGTTGACAGGGCTTTGGAACTTAAAAAGCCTTTGCTCATAACCGAAGTGTTACCTTTGAGCGATCGGTGGGATTCCGACCGGTTGCACCAATTTGCGCTGGACGGAATGGCAGTAAACTCTCGTGAATCAAAAGGGAAACCGTTTTCTTACCGCGCCTTCATAGAACGGAACCCCGGTGAAGCGGAAAAGTTGTTTGAGCTGCTATCGAAACAAAGCTGTGCGGTTGTGATGGACGATTTTCCTATATTGCAATTTTCACGGCAAAATCGAAGGTTGTCGCAAATATCGCCTGTACTAGCGGAAAAGGTGGACTCCAATGGGCTATTACCGCTTAAAGCGGCAGACAGGATATTTCCGAGCGCTTTTTTCTTCAGGCGGTTTCTGCAAAAGGAACTTCCGACTTATCTTTTCGAAATGCCATCGCCAGATCCATCCAAGAAAGCTGAATTACCTTTTTTAGAAAGTTTGCCGGTAAAAATTGAGAAGTTTTTTGAGAGTGTTCCAGACTTTTCAACCTTGGGAATAAACCATAAAGTGACGCCGGTCACTACAAAAGGAGGAAGCTTAGAAGCTGAGCGTAAACTCAGGGAGTTTCTTAGTAAAAAATTGCAGCGCTACGCCGCAGAACGGAACGAACCCGAGAAAGAAGCGACTAGCGGGCTATCCGCATACTTGCATTATGGGCATATTTCAGCGCACCAAATCGTGTCCGAGTTGCTAGAAATGGAAGGATGGACACCTGGCGACCTTGCTGATACCTCGAGCGGGCAGCGGGCTGGTTGGTGGGGAACCAGCAAAAATGCGGAGACATTTCTCGATGAATTGGTGACTTGGAGAGAAATTGGTTTCAACTTTACATCCAAATCGGATCAGTATGATAAATATGAATCACTTCCCGATTGGGCGATTGCAACATTGAACAACCATGTGAAAGATCCCAGAGAATACTTATACAGCTTCTCGGAGTTTGAAGCAGCAAAAACACACGATCCGCTCTGGAACGCTGCGCAAATGGAACTTGTAACAGAAGGAAAGATCCATAACTATCTTAGGATGGTTTGGGGGAAGAAAATATTGGAATGGTCAAGTTCCCCTAAAGAAGCGCTTGAGACAATGATAGAACTAAACAACAAATATGCAATTGATGGTCGAAACCCCAATTCATACACGGGCATTTTCTGGTGTTTGGGACGATATGACAGGCCGTGGGGGCCCGAGAGGTCTATTTTTGGGCAAGTAAGGTATATGAGTTCGGAAAATACCGCTCGGAAAGTGAGCGTAAAAAACTACATTAAAAAGTATTGTCCTGAATAGCAAGGAAAAAGGCAGGCTTTTAACCTGCCTAAATAAATCCTAGATATAAAAAATTATTTGAAACTATAGAATTGTGATAGCGGATACTGGGCAAGCATCGCAGGCTTCCTGGCAGGAATCTTCCAATTCGCCAGGTATATCGCCTTCAATTTTCACATACGCAAGGTTATCATCGCGCATTTCGAAAACATCGGGGCAAATCTCAGCGCAGATGCCATCGCCTATGCAAGTATCCTGATCAACTTCAACTCTCATTGAACCCTCCTAATTATGCCGGTGTTAGGCCGGAAAACTAAGTTTGAATTATACGAATTCGATTGAAATTAGGCAACACACTAAACTCAATTTATCCTAAATCAATTGCAAGTTTAAAGATTTTCAACAAAAGCTTCCACCTAGCCTAGTTTGCACAGATTTGTAACTGTGCTAAGGAGCTGCCAAAAACCAAACTGCGTATGTTCAGTTAATCGATTTTTAGCGAAGAAAGTCCAATTGTTTGGGCTTTTTAAGTAAAACAGCCACTTAAGGGAAATTATTTTGAATAGACCTCCAATTCGCGAATTGCAGGGGAACCTCCATAATATTCGTTTATTCTCAGAGTAATTGTCCTGCATATAGCTGGTTTTAGAGTGATTTGCGCCCTATTATTTAGGTAGCGAAGGTTGTTCACCCTCTTTACTCTTCTGCCGTTAAGCAAGATGTCGAAAGACTTTGGAGCATAATCTTCGTGTTTGAAGCCATAAATGACAATTCTTGCAACTCTCGAAGGCCGTGCAAGCCTAAGTTGCAGTATGTACAGCCGTTTATTGTCCTCTTTATCCCAGTAAGTATTCATATTCCCATCGCAAGAATAGCGGTCATTTTCGATTTCTGTAAGTCTAGGATTTTCACTGATACCGATATCATCTTGGCTTGAAGCGACCGCTGAAAGCGCGAGGTTTTCTTCTTGGGCAGCTTGAAGCGTATATCTGGATGAAAATGCTACGAGGGTTTCCGGCGGCACAGCCACATATTCGGGCCCAAGTCTTTTCATTACTTCAATGAGCATCGATGGGGAATAGAACCAGTTAATCGCAAAACAATTGAGGAAAGCCGGGCGAATTGAAGTTGCTTCACGGATTTCTCTTACCATTGTTTCAATTGCGTTTTCGGCATCTGTTTTCGGGGGAAAACCAACAGAAGCGTGTATCAAAATGACAGACGGCTTGTTTCCTCGTGCGAGCCTATAACGGGATGAAGAATACTTAATGCCTGCTCGCTTGGTATAATCAGCAAATATAGCTCCAAGCCTAGGCCAATTCTCGGCAAATACTCTGTAGTGTGAAGTCCAAGTGCCTAGATAATCGTGGACTCCCAAAACGTGAATGTCCATAGACTCACAGAGTTCACCGGTTAGCCTTGCGTAAGCAGGGAATATTGCTGGGCGATTGTATTTAGAACCGTAAACAGCGGGATAAATGTAACCGGCGCCAGACTGATCGCAAACGAACCTGTCAACCGGACTTGCCGTTGAATAGTAATAGCGCATTATCTCAGGTATAAGTAAGGGTGCAGTCGGGCCAACTGTCCAGGCGATTGGAATCGATCCTCTTTCATTTTCCCTCCAAAGATTAAAAGTCCATTCCTGCAAGGCTTGGAGGTTATCACCGTCTGAAATCGTAAAAGTCAGGTATACTTTTGATTTATCAAACTTGTATGCCGGAAGTTTTTTTTGTTTCAGCACAGGAGGCGGATATCCCGAGTGAACAGAAAGATTAGAAGACAAGGCAGTAGCGATGTTATATTTGGCATAAGCGGAAGCAATCGCAGTGCCGCCCATCTCACCGATCCCCAAGTCCTGCCCATAAAAAGGAAATCCGAAAATGGGGATGTTGGCTGGAAGTGCATTAAAAAGTTTTTCGACGAACCGTTTTTCCTGTTCAATATTTGAACCAGGCAGTTTTGCTTCATTAGGACCGCTTATCCATACGCACCAGATTTTGTGTTGTATGAAATAATCCCGCTCGGCGTGGAACACTTCACTTGGGCAAGCCCATGCAACGGCTGACTTTGTCATTTCTGAATGCAAGTTATTGAACGCCCATTCGTATGCTTCTTTGGAATTTTTCCATCTGCCGCGCAGATCGGATTTAATGGGCAGTCCTATAGCCTGAGCTTGTTCAGGAGTGCATATTGCGAAGCCGCGGACACCCGCTATCATCGTGGCTATATTAATAGTGGCAACGAGTTTCGGGTCGGGAACAACAGCGCCGTTCAAAAAACTTCTGTAAGATTTGGCCAGTTCCTGTATGTCTTTGATGATGCGTGTTTCTGTAACCAGTTTGCGTTGTTTTAACAAGTCCAGCCAAAAGCTATCGTTCTGATTCATTAAGAGATAAATTTTGGGTCGGGATCTATTTACTAGCCCCTGAATTGAAACTGCTAGAAGCCGCTCTTCAACAGTTAGAGGCTTTACATCCAAGACATCTAGCGTTTTTGAAGGTATTTTAGATCTTGGAACTGGGCTCGATTGGACCACGGCAGGTAAAAAGCAAACTGCCACCAGCAAAATCGATATATCGATGAAAGCGATTTTTACACGCCCGAAGTCCGGTTTGGGAAAGGCTTGGAAGAAACGACAAAATTTTTGGGTTATTTTCAATGCGACTGCCTACCTCTGAGATAGCTTTTACGTGCTCAGTTTGGAATGAATCATAACCTCGACTAATTAGTAAAGTCAAATAGCTCGACACATCTAGACATTACGCCGTTGCAGTTATATAGTATGATGAAATCAAACAGGTGTCCAGCATTTAAGATGCTTGAATTGACAACAAAGGGTGCTTTATGGGTTCCGCATATACTCCAGGATTGACTATCAGCAGGGGGATGCGTGTAAAAAAGATACGCAGGCTCCCGCTCAAAGGAGTGACCCTAGCATCTATAGGTGATAGGGTAGTTCCTGAAACAGTAGTTGCCCGCGCAGAATTGGCGGGGATTCTGCAGACCGCGAGAGTGGCAGAAGAGCTTGGGTTAGAACCGAAAGAAGCCATCAAGGCGTTAAATATAAAAGTTGGGGACCAAGTTGAGCGTGGTGAAGTCATAGCCGAAACGAGATCGTTATTTGGACTTTTGAAATCGGAAGTAAAAGCTCCCGTCAGCGGACGCGTCGAGTTTATTGCCGAGCAGACTGGGCACGTTGGAATAAGGCAAGCGCCAACCCCAATCGAAGTCCACGCATATATCTCCGGGGTGGTAACTGAGATAATCGATCAAGAAGGAGTGGTTGTAGAGACTGATGCGGCAATGGTGCAAGGAATTTTTGGGGTGGGAGGAGAGCGGACGGGAGAATTGATGATGGCGGCCGAAGGCCCGGGGGCTCCGCTAAAGGTTCCCGAAAACGTCGATTTATCTGGCAGAATCCTTGCGGGCGGAGGGATTGTCAGCCTTGAAAGCCTATTAAAAGCTGCTTCTCTTGGCGTAGTTGGAGTAATCGTTGGCGGAATAGTGGACACAGATTTGGTAGAGTTTGTAGGGCACGAAATAGGAGTGGCTATTACCGGCCAAGAGGACATACCTTTGACGCTTATTTTAACGGAAGGATTTGGGCCGGTGAGAATGGCTGAAAAAACTTTTTCGATTCTAAAAGAGTTTGAAGGACGGAAGGCATCGATAAACGGGGCCACACAGATACGCGCGGGAGTTATTCGCCCGGAAGTGATAGTTCCGAATGAAATGGCGCCAACAATTTCTCAAGCAAAAACCGAGGAGAGTTTAGATATCGGCACAGAAATTAGGATCATTCGAGAACCATATTTTGGGCTACTTGCAGTTGTGGAATCATTGCCTCCCGAGCCAGTCATTATCCCTTCCGGATCGACGACGCGAGTGCTCACAGCCCGATTAGAAAACGGTGAAGTGGTAACTGTTCCAAGGGCTAACGTCGAGATTGTGCAAGGTTAGCGACATTGATTTTTACAGGAAAACGCAAGAAAACGTTAAGTTGTATATTTTATACATTATGAGAATCATTAAGTAATAAGTATTATTAACCGTAAGAAGGGCGGCAATGGCTGCCGATAATAAATAGGGTTGTCTGGGATTTTCGCGCTGGAACAGGATGTGGGAATGGAAGGTATAACAGAGAATAGCAAAAGAACCGCCAAAGCAACAGATCTAAATGGAGCAATAATGGCGCTGAGCAAACTCACACAAATTGTAAGTCTGCGCCATTCCCCAAAAGAAGCCCTCAAGACCGCCATTGAAACTGCGGCAGCGTTGCTCCGAGTTGATTCTGCAGTCATATTGGTTAATCGCGATGGCTATGAAGGCCTGAAAATCGAAGCAGCCACAGGATCTGCAAAGTCAGCCCAAAGAAGCGATAGGCCCATAGGTGAGGAAATAGCGCAGCAGGCGATGGCCACTTGCGCTCCAGTTGTTATTCAAGATACTTCTTCGGACAACAGGCCTGGATGTAGGCTTCTTGCATGTCGAGGGGTTAAATCAGCAATTTGCGTGCCTCTATATGTAGAAACGGCAGTATCCGGCGCCATATTGGTTATGTCGAAAAGAGCTAGGAAGTTCACGGTTTCAGAGATACAGTTATTGCATTCGCTAGCCAGCCAAAGCGCGCTTGCTATATGGAAATCCCGGGCTTCCGATTTCATAACGGCTCATAAGACTGAATCTTCAGAGCCTGGTTATACCCAATCGGAACTTATCAATATTGCAAACCGCAAAATCGAAGAATTATCAATTGTCAACCGAGTCAGCCAAGCTGTTGTTTCCACACTGGACCTGGAACGACTATTGAATATTATTTTGGACGAGGGTATGGCGGCGGTCGGAGCTGGTACCGGTTCTTTAATGCTTTTGGGAGATGATGGTTTTCTGCGGATTGAAGTTGCGAGAGGTTTGCCGCAAAGCATAGTTGAAAGCGTAAAAGTGCCGCTAGGGCAAGGCATAGCCGGCAGAGTAGCGGTGCAGGGCCAACCGGCGTTAATTACGAAAGGCAAAGAAAAAGAGTTTGCGGAAGTGGCGCTACGGCCGGATATAACGTCCGCTATGTCAGTCCCTTTATTTGCGGAGCGAAAAGTCTTGGGCGTCCTTAATGTCAGCACGATTGCGCCTAACCGAGAGTTTGGCCCGCGAGACCTTGAAATATTAACTACTCTCGCAAACCAGATGGCGATGGCTATATACAATGCCAGGTTACACGATAATTTGCAGAAAAGGACTTCTGAACTGACAGCTTTGCTAGAAATTGCGCACACTCTCACTGGAACTCTTGAACTGGACGAGGTATTGCAAAGGATCTCGAACGAAATAGGGCGGTTGGTGAATGTGGATGTGTGCACAGTAGTGTTGTTTGACGAGTTGAGCGGACGGCTGCGCTTCGGAGCTGGGTATGGCTTACAAAAGACAAAAAAACATCTTGGCGTGAAATGGGCTTACATCGATTTGGCACAATTGTGCGCAAATCACATAGCGGCAACAGGGCTTCCAGTATTTTGTGAAGATGTTCAAGACAAAAAGAATTGCCCATATTATAATGTTACAGCGAAGGAAGCCGGTCTGCATTCTATGGTTGGGGTGCCCTTCAAAGTACAAGACCGCGTAATAGGCGCTGCGGTGGCATATTCAAGAAACCCGCAACCATTCAATAGATATGAAATTGACTTGCTGAAAGCGTTGGGTGAACTGGGCGGAATTGCCATCCAAAACGCGCGGATATACCAGCATAAGTATAATATTGCCAGCTTAACACAAAACGGGCTTACACCTAAGGTGCTTTGCTTAAGGGAAGATGGCTATGATGTTGGACATCGTTTCTTCGCTGCCAGGGAAGTAGGCGGCGATTACTACGATTTCGTTAAAGTAGGACCGGGTAAAATTGGCATAATGATGGCGGATGTCGCCGGCAGTAGCGTCAGGGCAGCTGCATATACTTCAATGGCGAGAAATGTTTTGCGAGCGTACGCTAGGGAAGAGATTTCGCCAAGTAAGGTATTATCGAAGTTGAATAATTTTGTTCGCGAGGATACAGAGCCTGAGCTGTTCGTGAGCATGTTCTATGCTGTTTTAGATTTGCAAAGCAAAGAAATGACTTATTGCCTTGCGGGGCACGAACCGCCTATACTATTTCAGGCAAAGACAGGAAGGTGCCGCAGGCTTATCGCTAACGGCATGCTTTTAGGGATACTCCCGGATATCGAGTTCGAGGAGAAAAAAGTCAAACTGAATACAGGGGATATATTGGCCATATTCACCGATGGGCTGACAGAAACGAAACTAAACCACAGGCAATTTGGAATAGAACCGGTGAAAGAGTGTCTTCGTTCCGGCAACATAGAGCCGGCGCAGAACATCGCCGATAATATATACACAAGATTGTTAGATTATGCCAGTAACCGAATACAGGATGACGTGGCATTGCTTATCATCAAGGCAATATAATTCTGGAGGACCGCGATGAGCGGCAGTCAAATCGGATGCCCGCCGCCGGGGACGGCGGTAGTTGAACTGAGCATACCGAGTTCTTCTTGCTTCGTTAGCATAGCAAGGTATGCAGTGGATGGAGTAGCGCGAAATACTCGCCTTTCGCGAGCAGAAATAGAGGACGTAAGGCTCGCTTTGGGGGAAGCCTGCAATAACGCCGTCAAACACGCCGCGCATGGAGACTGCAATCTTCCCATAAACATCAAGTTTATAATTTCTGAAAAATCATTGGAAATAGAAATCCGCAATTGTCATCCCGTGGGGCTGCCCAAGCCAATAGTTGACGAAGAGCCTGATCTTAGCCGAGAAGGCGGATATGGCTTTTTCTTGATGAAAAAACTCGTGGACCGAGTAGATTTCATTTGGGGAGATGATTATGCTCTAGTTCGCCTTACAAAGGACTATCAGCCCCAAAAAACGAAAGTTTCCCCGGAACCAATAAGCTGACGATCGATGCACCTTTTTATAATTTGACACCAGGCGTTTACCGTGCTAAATTAGCCGCGCGGAGGAACTACCGCTACAAGGAGATCTAAGAGTGAAAGGACTCATTTTATCCGGCGGAAAAGGCACCCGTTTGCGGCCAATCACGCACACAAGCGCCAAACAGTTGTTACCGATAGCAAATAAACCGATTCTTTTCTATGGCATCGAAGCATTGCGTGACGCGGGTGTCAAGGATATCGTAATGATAGTGGGAGATACCCACGCAGAAATCGAGGCCGCGGTTGGCAAAGGCGACAGATGGGGAGTCAATATAACTTATGTGCGACAGGAAGCCCCGCTAGGACTTGCCCACGCGGTTAAAACTGCAAGGCCATACCTCGAGCCAGACCCTTTCATTATGTTCCTTGGTGACAATCTTTTGCGCGACGGAGTGCGTTCATTTGTCCAAGATTTCCAGAATAGTGCGTGTAACTGCCAGATCCTTTTAGCTAAGGTTCCTAATCCGACGGCTTTTGGCGTAGCTGAATTGGACGGTGACAGAGTTGTGCGGCTCGAGGAAAAGCCCAAGAATCCAAAAAGCGATTTAGCGCTTGTTGGCGCGTATATTTTCGACAATACCGTTTTTGATGCAGTGGAAACACTGAAACCATCAGCCAGAGGCGAATATGAAATAACCGATGCCATTCAATACCTGATAGACCACGGAGCTTGCGTCAGGCACAAAATCGTGACGGGTTGGTGGAAAGACACGGGCAAACTAGAGGATGTATTGGAGGCAAATCGCCTGGTGTTGGAGACCATAGAGACTTCGATACTAGGGGAATTAGATGAAAAATCCGAAGTGCACGGCAGGGTTATTATCGGGGCGGGATCGAAATTGGAGAACAGTGTTGTAAGGGGTCCCGTTGTCATCGGTGAAAACTGTTTGGTGGCTAATGCTTATATAGGATCATATACATCAATAGGAGCGGGAGCGAAGATACTGTGCAGCGAGATTGAGCATAGTGTCATTCTTGAAGGAGCGGTTATAGAGAACTTGGAAGGTCGCGTAGAAGGCAGTTTGATTGGCAAAAACGCGGTGGTGAGCAAAGATCGAAGAAAGCCTTTGGCATACCGTTTGATGATTGGAGACTACAGCCAGGTGAGTGTTTTATGATAGACGGAGTTAAATTGAAGCCCCTTAAAGCGAATGTGGATGAGCGCGGTTACCTAATGGAACTTTTGCGCGAGGATGATGATATTTTTGAAAAGTTCGGCCAATGTTATGTTGCCTTGAATTATCCCGGAGTGATTCGAGCTTGGCATTATCATAAAATACAGACAGATTTTTTTGCCGTAATTAAAGGCGCCATAAAGCTGGTTTTATACGACAACCGAGCTGGATCCCCAACTAACGGGATAGTGGAAGAGTATTTTCTTGGCGAGCATAACCCTGTCTTGGTCGCTGTTCCGCCAGAAGTCTTGCACGGTTACAAGACAGTCGGAACAGAACCGTCCTTGTTACTAAACTTTCCCACAGAAGCATACAACGCGCAAACCCCCGATGAATACCGCCTACCGTTTGACAGCGATGAAATCCCTTACGATTGGGCGATTAAGATGAGGTGAATTGTATGAACGGCAAAACTTTGTTGGTAGCCGGCGGCGCGGGTTTTATTGGAAGCAATTTTGTAAGGATGGCAGCCGCCAAATATGAGGACTCGCGCATCATTGTTTTGGACTCGCTCACCTATGCAGGCAACATAGATAACCTTTCAGATGTATTTGCGGAATATTCGGATAGAGTTGCTTTCGCCCAAGGTGACATTAGAAGCAAGGAAACTGTCCGGTCGGTGATGACAAATGCAGATATCGTGATCAACTTTGCTGCGGAATCTTCTGTGGACCGCTCTGTTATTGAGCCTGACAGGTTTGTGACCACTGATGTTGTAGGAGTTTACATACTCTTGGACGCTGCTCTTCAAAAAGGAGTAGAATGTTTTTTGCAGATTTCCACTGATGAAGTATACGGTTCTGTTGAGACTGGAAAATCAAAAGAGCACGATCCGTTAGACCCCCGAAGCCCTTATGCCGCAAGCAAAGCAGGGGGCGAATTGCTGGCGCGGTCTTACTTTTATACTTATGGCATGCCTGTAATTGTTTCACGAATGTGCAATAATTTCGGGCCTTTTCAATACCCAGAGAAAATCATTCCCTATTTTTTGACAAATGCGTTGGATGACAAGCCCCTGCCTATCTACGGCGATGGGAACCAAAGACGAGACTATCTTTTTGTGGAAGACTGCTGCAGAGCACTTTTTACACTTCTTGAAAAAGGGAAGCCCGGAGAAACTTATAATATTGGAGGAGGCAACGAGCGTACCACCCTGCAGATTGCCGAAGCCATTGTCACCGCAACGGGAAAGACTGAAAGCCTAATTTTGAGGGTGGCAGACCGGCCTGGACACGACCGCCGATATTGCGTTGACGATTCAAAAATACGCGATTTAGGTTGGAAGCCTCTAGTTAATTTCGAAGAAGCTTTTGCCAAGACAGTAAACTGGTATATTTCCAATGAAGAATGGTGGCGGAGAATAAGAAACAGCAAGCCTTTTAAAGATTTTGAAGAAAGATGGTTTTTGCCAAGAATTCGGGAAGCCGGATGGAAATAGCTTTTCAGCCGGTTCAAGGCTCCGGCAATGAAAAGAGGCGTAATAGTCAAAAATATCGTTTCTCTATACAGGGAACCCAGCAGCGAGTCAGAACGCGAAACACAATTAATCTTGGGCCAGGAAGTTGCAGTTTTGGAAGAGCCCGATAGCCCTGAGGGATGGGCATTTGTGCGTTGTTTCGACGGCTGCGAGGCTTGGATGGAAAACCGTTGGTTCCGCCAAACCACTCCGGGAGAGCCCAAATACGCAGGGAGCGGCGAGATAGCAGTTGTGCGATCGTTAATAGCCGATATATATGAATCACCTGAGCCTCAAGCAGGAATAATAACCAAGGCAACCGTTTCAACCGAACTGGAGGTGATTCGTAGCCAAGGCAGAATGATTGCGGTGATGCTTCCGGAAAGAGCGAAGGGCTCGCTTGCATTCATTGCCGCCTCAGACGTATTGCTAATTGATAAAAACGAAAACGCGTTGCCCTTACCGCCATCCGAAGATGAAATAATTTCTGAGGCAAAGCGTTACATCGGAGTGCCTTATTTATGGGGAGGCACGACACCTTTTGGAATAGACTGTTCAGGATTTGTCCAACTAGTGTACAGAATAAATGGGATAATCTTGCCGCGAAACTCGTCCCAGCAGGCGGTTGATTCTAGGATGGAAGAAATTGTTGCAGGGGATTTGCGGCCGGGAGATTTGGTTTTCTTTGGAAAAAAAGAGCAATCGAAAAGAAAAATATCACATGTGGGAATATCTTTGGGCGGAGATAATTTCATCCACTCCGCTTGGGAAATAGGAGTCACCATATCAAGCCTGAAGGATGAAAAATACAAACGGATATTCGCTTTCGGCAAGCGCCTGGTTTTTTGACCCCAATTTTGTCATATTTTGCAATCTACAAGCAATTCAAGTATATTTTCGGCCGGAGAAGCTATTTGCTTCTAGCATTTCACTAAACGAACTTCAATTTTCGAAATGCAAGAGTTTTTGATTTTAAGAAGATTTTATTTCGGATTTTGGGAAGCTGTTTTTCAATCCCCCGGGATGAATATCAGGATGAAATAAAACTTTCAACATAGACTGAAAGGATAAATATTGACATAATACAACTGCCGATTTTATAATTAGTTTTCAAGTTCACGCAGGGAGGATTCCGGAACTGAGGATCAGGCAAAGAGAATTAAATCGAATGCGCAAAAGGCGGGAAGAAAACTACAAGGCTCGAATGAAAGCGCAACAGCAATCTTCGTCCTCCGGCAGCGCAGGAAGAAAAAGAAAATCAAGTTAAATCAAACGAATTATATGGTTTTGGGCTATCGTTAAATTAACGCGCCTCATTTCAAATTAATGAGGCGCGTTAATATATTACATCGTAATTTTGCTAACAGTTAACCCTGATTGTGATTACCATTCAAATCGGTTTTGGCTCGCATAAGATCCGCGTCCAAAGGATAAAATTGAAGCGGCTTTGGAACCGAGCTTGGCAAGAAGTCATCGGATGATTTCGAAGATTCAGGCATATTTTTCCATTTGCGCCGTTTAGAAACCGAAAAAACCTTTTCGTATTCTTTTATTCGAAAATCCGCCATAGTATTCGGCCTTCAAATCAGAGCCTCAAGCCTTTTCAATACGGCAACCTGCGCCAAGAGAGGCGCTCAAAAGTGCCGGTTGTCGGATAGTATGGAGGCGGGTTATCCATCAATCGAGGGTCGTATCGGTAGTCTTTGGCATAGCCTGTGCTCATTTGGCCGGTGCTTGGGTTGAAAGTTCCAACCGGGCCTCTTTTCTTCTGAATTATTCCGCCTAAAACGTGAAGGACGCCGGTGGGAGTCTTGGTATTATAGTTATTGACATAGAAACTCCCGTCAGATGTATTGCGCCCACCGCAAAGCATTACTGCGTCTATGCTAAGATCTGTTGGCGCATTGTTATCTACGATTACGCGTCGCGCAACGAGACCTAGCGTGCCTGCAAGCAGATTGCATTGGGCATCGTATTCTTGATTGCGGTCGGGTTTGGTTTTATACACTAGGTTGTTAGTGATTGTGATGTTTTTATAGTTATTGACGTCGCAGGCAATCGTAAAAGCATTGCGTTTGACAATTTCGGATCCTTCAACGACGTTATCGGCGATCACTCCTTCGAGCGATGTTATATTGCCGGTGCAGTAAATTACCCCCGTTCCCGTTCCGGATTGGATAGTTGGAGGATTAGACCCGCGCTGAACGATAGTCTGATTTGCGACACGGTCAATTGTAATGGTTGTTACAACATCGAGTCCCGTTCCGGAGTCAACCTGGGTAACTTTGATTATTTGCCTATTGGAGCTATCTACTTCCATTTTTATTCGGGCATTATCACGGATATAAATGCCTCCGTTATTGTTGGACCGAACATAAACCCCGCGGGTGCTTGGGAATCCGCTGGAGCTTCCCCAGGCTGCATCTCGCTGAATATTTGTTGAATCGGGCAATTCAATTCTATCGACCCCGAGCCTGAATCCGCGTGAACCGTCGCGGAATATGCGCCTATAAGTTGTTTCGTTGGTAGGGGCGCTAGGGCTGTAGTTGATATAAGAACCGCTGCCAGTTAAAGTGTCCAGAAAGATTGGAGCGGTAGAGCCGACGTAGTTGATATTAAATACGCTGCCGCTTGTATTGTTGCTATGAGCTGGCCCGTCCATTATTTCGCCAGCTTTAAACCAAATGGCGCCGCCGGAAATGCTCGACACTTCACTGTCCGTAAAATAGAGATAACGCCCGAAGCTTGCCTGGCGTATTTTAGCCTCTATTCTTTCTTCTTCTCCGTGCACAATTGCCCTACAGGTGATCGTGTAAGCTTTTAGGTATTGGCCCGGATTTGCGTCATCCGGGTCGATGCTCACTATATAAGTTCCTTCGCCTAATTGTTGCCAGCCTCCAAATGGATCGAATGGCGCAGTGCCTGAGGGCGGACTAGGTTGGTTGCGGATCCAGAAAATAGCGCGGTCAATTCCTGATTCCGCCAGATTGAATGCCGCCGAGTTGCGGGTTTGGCGGTCTTCGAGCCGCAAAGCGTGGTCGGTCGTGTTCAGAACAGCCAAGCTCATAATGGTCAGCAGAGTTGTGACCACTAACATCAAGAGCATTGCCGATCCTTTATTATGCTTGGTATTTAACGGTTTCATTTTGGGTATTTCCAAAACAGGCGTTAGCAGGCTGAAAATTAGTTGTTCCTGAAATAAACAACCCTTTCAGTGAGCTGCGTAGAAGCCTCTCCTTTGGTATATTTGCATTTAGCGATTATGGTTATCCGCACAGATCGCGGGGTATCGGTCTGAAAAATTACGGAATCCACGTTTCTAGCTATGGGGCGTGATTCGCCATTCACCTGTTTCCGCCAAAGCCAAGTCCCTGTAGCATCGGGGTTTCCGGTTGAATTGCTCAAAAAATATTCGACTGGGTTTGCGGTATCCGAAACAACCCTGTTATAAGTTCCGTCTTCGTTTTTAGCTGGAAATACAATTTTCAGGTGGCTTTGCTTCGGAATAGTGTAGGTTTTAGCCTCGCGGACGTCGGCTATTATATGCTGCATTGCGATTACAGCATCGGTATCCGTAATGGTATTGCTTGTAGTTCGTTGAAATGACCAGATTGACGAGACCCAAATACTGCAAAAAACTACCGACAGCAGGCCTAAAATGGTCATACTGATAGCGGTTTCAAGAAGAGTAACGCCTTTATTTTTCCTTGTTAAATGAATATTTGCTTGCAATGTCGTTACTCCTTGGCTATCAAAGCAACAAGGGTATAAGAACCCTCTGCTTGCTTGATTCCGCTACCTGACCAGGTAACAGTCACGGTAACTTTCTTGATTCCGGCAGCAAAGTCCGTAATTTCAATGGTACCCTGTGAGTTAGCGAAAAAGCTGCTTAGTTCATCAACATCTTTGAATGAATATGGGCTAGTAGAAGGTGAAGGGTCAATTATTTCGGCGTTTTTAAGTTCGGTATAGGTTAGCCGACCATAGCCGACGGCGCGCAGCTGGTCTATTTTGTGCTGGCATAAGCTGACTGCTTGCGCGTAATTTCCGTTCATTTTGGACGTTTTTGCGGCCATAGGCAGGGTAGCCGCAAACATAAGGATTACGAAAGTCATGGCGAACATAGCCACCATAACTTCGACCAGTGTTACGCCCATCTTGGTTTTCGCTTTTCGAAAACCTTTCATTGTATACTCCTGATGACGCAATCGAGCGGGATGTCTATCTCGGTTTTGCCACCACTGGCAGCTTAGACAGACCGGTTAAATTACGGGGAAATCGCAAACAGGTAATTTGTCGAGGAAACCGATTATTAAGTTAGGCGGCAGGATTCAGAACATAATTCGGGGAATGTTTCTAGGTAATAAATCGATTTGGAGGATACTAAGATTTTTCACCCTATGATTGATCTTTTAGCAATGGCTGTATTAATACTGCCTCTTATTTTGATTGGAGAAGACGCGAGTGCTGAGGACGAACCGGTAGATATTTTGAAGTCCGGATTTTTATGGCGGACTGATAAACGTGACGGGACTCGAACGGCGATCAGCTCTGATTTTTCCGAAAGCATCACTATAACGGAAAACGAGAGTCTTGTTATTGAATGGCTAGAGCCAAGAGACGTAAAAAAGATTGCGCTTTGGGGTCCCGACATTTCAAGTTTGAAAAAGGCTGTCATTCATTGGTGGTATCGGATTTGGCCAGATAACGGCACCGGCGGCTGGCAACGGTTGGATGATCCATTCAACGGCGAATGGTCCGATTTAAAAGCGGAAAAAAAGGACTTAAACGGAGGAGTTTTATTTGACTTTTTGCCGCTTTCGGAAGAAGAAAATGCAAAGATCAAAAATACGGGATTTGATTTCAGGCGGACTTACAGGATTTCAGTCCAGTTTGACCGGGATACAACCTTGCATCGGATAGCCGCTTATTCCACCGCGATCTGGAAAGAAGGTGAAATCGCTTTG
>FWPV01002836.1_pt1 | contig 40997 bp, 42 predicted proteins | sample 2228371 | NCBI WGS metagenome assembly FWPV01 (sample SAMEA103939776, study PRJEB20133) | metagenome
AAAGTAGAGTGAAAAGTTAGAAAAGGTAAAAAAAAGTTGACAAACCGAGAAATCGGGTTATATGATAGGGACACTCGAGCTGGGAAGCATGAAAGGAGGGCATTCTATGAAAAAAAAAGCTTCACTACCGGTAATGCTTGTTTTGTTCGCCTTCCTGCTATCGGGTTGTTACTATTTTTCAGCCAAGAATGAGATCAAAACGGCCGAAAAATTGACGGCTCAATTGAAGGCAGCAGGAGGGGAGACCGCTGCGCCCTACGAATATTGCAGTGCTGAAGCCTTCTTGGCGGGCGCAAAGAAAGAGTTCAATGAAAACGATTTCAAACCTGCCAAAGAGTTGGCCAGCCGATCGAAGTCTGCTGCGGAAGCGGGTCTGACAAAGGTTCAGAAGAAGTAGCTTTGCCGAAAGGAGGGCAGCGATGATGAATCAGAGATGGATGACTATACTGGTCTTGCTTATCTTCGGAATCCTCACGGCGTCTGGATGCGCGCCCAGTAGAGAGACGGTCATGGCCTATAACGAAGCCAAAGAGGCGTTCCAGAGGGCCACGATTATTGGGGCCAAAGATTGCGCGCCGTGTCCCTATGGAACGGCAGAGGGTTATCTCGCCCTAGCCGATCATGAAATGAAATACTACTGGAGGGAGATGGAGGATCTTCAAAGGTCGACCAAAATCGTAAAGGAGAAATCATTAGAAGCAATTAAGCTCTGCGAGGAGAAACCGAAGGTAGCACCACCACCTCCACCACCACCTCCACCAGCTCCTCCACCACCTCCTCCACCACCTCCACCACCTCCGCCGCCAGCGCCTCCTCCACCAGTGCCTCCACCACCACCTCCTCCTCCACCACCACCGCCACCGGCACCACCAGTGCCTCCACCCCCACCTCCTCCGCCACCAGCACCACCGGCGCCTCCTCCGGCTCCACCGAAGCCGCCTGCGCGGCCTGTGCTCGACACCATCTACTTTGATCCCGGGAAGACCAACATCAACCCGGCAGCAGCTAAGGCGCTGGATCGAACGGGAATGATTCTTAAGGAAAATCCAAACCTCAGGGTTGAAATAGGCGGTCACACAGACTCGACAGGTGACGAGAAGGCAAATCAGAAGATTTCGGAGAGGAGAGCCGAAAGCGCCAAGAAGTATCTTCAGGACAAGTTCAACATCTCCGATGACCGGTTGATCGTGAAGGGATATGGTTCAACACGGCCAATTGCAGATAACAAGACCCAAGAGGGTCGGTCGAAGAATAGGAGAGTGGAGTTTCGGTATATCCCATAAGGACCGCATAAAGATCCTTTTAAAGCAAGAATGATAAGGTGGCAGGAGGTTTCTCCTGCCACCTTATTTTTGTAAGAGGGAGTGGAAAATGAGATTTTTCATCGACACGGCTAATCCTGACGAGATTAAGAGGGCTTACGACATGGGAATCATCGATGGCGTCACCACCAACCCCACGTTGATCTCAAAGGAAAAGAAGGACTTCGAATCGCTCATCGAAGAGATCTGTGGCATCATTAAAGGATTGCCGATCAGCCTCGAGGTCTTGAGCCTAAATTCTGAAGGGATGATCGAGGAAGCCAGGAGGCTGTCGAAGATTGGAGACAATGTCGTTGTCAAGATTCCGATGACCGCTGAGGGCCTCAAGGCCATCAAAACTTTAGTTTCAGAAGGGATCAAAACGAACACGACCCTCGTCTTCTCTCCGACACAAGCCCTTCTCGCTGCAAAAGCTGGAACGACCTACGTCAGTCCCTTCATCGGCCGACTGGATGATATTTCTCAGACGGGGATGGATTTGGTAGACCAGATTGTAACGATTTTCAGGAATTATGATTTCGAATCGCAGGTGATTGTCTCGAGCATCCGACACCCCATTCATGTCGTGGAGGCCGCGTTAATCGGAGCCGATGTAGCCACCATTCCTTACAAGGTGATCGAACAGCTTGTAAAGCATCCACTCACCGATATCGGTATCGAACGATTCCTGGACGATTGGAAGAAGGTTCCCAAGAAATGAAACGGGCCCGGGGGTGGGCCCGTTTTTGCCACTAAGCTTCCTTAAAGGAGCGGAGGGGCCATTTACTTAGATCTCTTGAACAATGATCTGCTTGGGGTAGAGATCGGTCTTCTTCGGAAGCACAATTCGGAGGACACCGTCCCTATAGCCAGCCTTGATCCTTTCTTGGTCGATTCCTCTCGGAAGCGCGAAAGTGCGACGGAAGGCTCCATAGGGTCTTTCCACCTGAATGTAATTGGCATCGGAGGACTCTTTCAGAGCTTTCCGCTCGCCCTGGATGATGAGGGTATTCTCTTCCACCTTAATCTCGATCTCATTCTGATTCACCTCTGGGAGGTCCATCTTCAGGACCACCTCGTTCGTCTTTTCGATGATATCGACCGGTGGGGACCAACCCCTCTCGGGAACCCCCTCCTTCCAAATTCGCGAAAGGGTCTCGTCGAAGAGCCGCGTCATCCGGTCCTGCATGGCCATTAACTCTCGAAACGGTTCCCACTTCACGTATACCATGGCTTTCACCTCCGAAAAGCTACAAACAAAGTGTAAAGCAACTGACCTAAGATGTCAATCTCCCGTGGGGTCACACTTGATGGGTGAGTCCGGTCATGGGGCAGGAATAGGGGAGGATCCTGTGAACTGGAAGGTCTGAGGTCACGGCACAGCTGACGGGGGCGCGGACGAAAAGGAGTGCAGAATCGCGACCGAAAGGAAAATCAGCCTTTGAAGAACCGAAAAGGAGAGACCTGTTTCCGTTAGGTCCGGCAGGTATAGCAGACGTCGTAAAAGTCCTTCGGTAGCTTCGCCTTCTCTCGGAATTTTTCCAGCTGGAACCAAGGGGCAAACGTGTTTCCGCAAATCTTGCACGTTTTCATCTTCAGGGTTCTCTTCCAGCGGATGATCGTTCGTTCATCCCCTTCCTCTTTCATTCCAATCACATTCACGGGGCAAATAACCACACAAGCTCCACAGGCAATACAGCTCGTCGCTTCTCCTTGAAAGGGAGGAACCATCTCCCTTCGGTCCCCCCGAAATGCAAATTGGATGGCGTGGGCTCCCACAATCTCATCACAGACGCGAGCGCAAAGACCGCAAAGAATGCAATCTTTATCCTCTTTTTTAAACCTGACTTCTTTCACGCCCATCTCCTCTGCCATCTCCTGGAGAAGCTTATCACCTGGACACATGGAAAGAAGAAGTTCCATGATCATACGCCTAGCTCTAAGAACCTTTTCGGTCTGGGTAAAGACTTCGATTCCCTCCATCACGGGGTAGTTACAGGAGGTCGTCATTCTCGACTTTCCTTTTCGGGAGACTTCCACCAGACAGAGACGGCAGGCGCCATAGGGTTTGACGGACTCATTGTAACAGAGATGGGGAATCTCTATCCCCGCATCCAAGGCCACCTCTAAAAGATAGGTTCCCTCTTTACCCTCAACCTCTCGACCATCGATCCGAAAAGAGACCATCCCCTTCTCCTTTTTTTTCGATTAAATCCAAAATTTTTATTGAACGTCGATCGCTTCAAATTTGCAGGCTTCAAAACACATCCCACATCGAATACATTTTTGAGGATCAATTTTGAAAGGTTCTCCTTCACCTTTTTTCGTCTTTCGCCTGCCTGTGATTGCTTCGGAGGGACAGACTTTCATACAAGCGCCACACATTTTGCAGACTTCGGAGATGACCCGATATTGCAGAAGGGCGCGACAGACCTTCGCAGGACAGCGTTTGTTCAAAATGTGCTCTTCATACTCGTGTCTAAAGTATTTAAGAGTCGAAAGAACGGGGTTCGGGGCTGTCCCACCTAAGGCACACAGGGAGGCCTCCATCGTGACCCAGCCCAATTCCTCCAGAAGTTGGAGATGCTCCACTTTTCCTCTGCCCTCCGTGATCTCGGTCAAAATCTCGTGCATCCGTTTCGTTCCTTCCCTACAGGACGTGCATTTCCCACATGATTCATCCTTTAGAAAATTCATAAAATACTTTGCCACGTCCACCATACAGGTCGATTCATCCATGACAATCATTCCACCTGATCCCATCATGGAGCCGACTTCTGTTAAGCGGTCAAAATCAACTGGCAGATCAATCAATGACTCTGGAATGCATCCGCCGGAAGGGCCTCCTGTCTGAACCGCCTTAAATTTTTTCCCACTTGGGATTCCTCCTCCGATATCATAGACGATCTCCCGTAGGGTAATTCCCATGGGGACCTCCACGAGCCCTGTATTATTCACCTTTCCAACCAGGGAGAAGATCTTTGTTCCCTTGCTTCCTTCGGTGCCGATCTGTCGGTACCAATCAGCCCCGTTATTGATGATGACTGGTACGTTGGCCCAAGTCTCTACATTGTTCAGATTGGTTGGCCGATCATAGAGCCCGCTAATAACGGTGTGGATATGTTTGGCCCGAGGTTCTCCAACATTTCCTTCGATCGTTGCCATCAGGGCAGTGGATTCGCCGGCTACAAAGGCTCCACCTCCACGGCTGATCTTGATATCAAAACTGAACCCTGATCCAAGGATGTTTTCCCCCAAGAGTCCCAATTTCTTTGCCTGCTCGATAGCTATTCCGATATTTTTGAGGGCAAGCGGATATTCATGCCTGACGAAAACATAACCTTCGTTGGATCCAATCGCATAGGCTCCAATGATCATTCCCTCAAGAACACTATGCGGATTCCCTTCCAATAGGCTCCTGTCCATATAGGCTCCCGGGTCTCCCTCATCAGCGTTACAAATAACATACTTGATGGTGCCAGGAGCATTCCGGCATTGTTCCCATTTCAAACCGGCAGGGAATCCCCCACCTCCCCGTCCTCTCAGGTTGGCTTTCTTCACCTCTTCAATAATCTCCGCCGGTTTCATCGAGAAAAGGGCTTTTACGAGTGCTCGGTATCCTCCAACCGCAAGATAGTCTTCGATCCGAGTGGGATCGATGCTTCCATTGTTTCCGAAGATGATCCGTTTCTGTCTCTGATAAAATGGGACTTCCTCTTCGGAAACGATCTTCTCCCCAGTTACGGGGTGTTCGTAGAGGAGGTCTTGGATAACCTTTCCGTTTAGTACCGTCTCCTCAAAGATCGTAGGAACATCCTTCGGTTTGACCTTTTGGTAAAAAATCCTTTGGGGATGGATCACCACCAATGGTCCCCTTTCACAAAAACCGTGACAGCCCGTCACCCTAAGCCCAATCCCATTCCCCTTTGCCTTTTCCTCCAAGACCTCCCGAAAGGCTTCCACCACGGCGTGGCATCCTGAAGCATGACAGCCCGTTCCCCCACACACCGTGATGACAGGCTGATTGGGATTCCTCTCGGCAAGGATTTGATCTCTATATCTCTCCAACTCCTGAGGAGAACTAAGCCTGCCCATTCGCCCCCTCCTTCTTCTTATCGAGAAGAAACTGTTTGAGGGTTCCCGCGACTTTTGTTGGGCTCATCTTTCCGAAATATTGACCATCAATGGACACGACAGGTCCTGCCGCACAGACCCCCAGACAGTTGACCGTTTCCAAAGTAAAGTTCCGATCCTTGGTCGTCTCCCCGGGACGAACCCCTAATTCCAGTCGGATCTGATCCACGATGCGCTGCGCTCCTCGAACATGACACGCCGTCCCCATGCAGACACAGACTTCGTGTTTTCCTCTTGGCATCAGGCTGAAGGCACGATAAAAGGTGGCAATTCGATAGATCTTATTGAGGGGGATATTCAGCTTTTCGCCAACCACCTCAAGCGCTTCTCGGGGAAGATATTTCTCTTTTGCCTGAATGTCCTGAAGGATGGCCAGAAGAGACGACTCCTTATTTCCGTATTGGTTGATGATTGTTTCAATTTCTGAAGGCGTCATAGTTAAAATCCCCTCTTCGCTCTCTCTCTCAAGATTTCATATTCGCGGTGGATCCGATCTTGAATTTCCTCGATCATCTCGTCGGTGAGATGCCGAAATCGTCCCTGTAAACGTATATATTCTTTGACGGGTTTCAAAGTCGGAAAGTCAATACTCAATCGGTATCGTCCCCTCTCCACTTCATAGAGGGGAAAAGTGCCTGTCTCGACCGCCAAGCGACCCAATTTGATCGAAAGATCAGGAGCGGATCTCCAGCCGGTTGGGCAGACCGAAAGAATGTGGATATAAGCAGGGCCTGGGATATCGGCAGCTTTCTTCACTTTTTGAACCAGATCGATTGGATAGCTTGGACAGGCAGTTGCGACATAAGGAATGTTGTGTGCCGCGGCAATGGCCGCCATATTCTTTTTCCAGGTGATCTGCCCAGGTTTCATCTTGCCAGCCGGGGAAGTCGTGGTGGAGGCTCCGAATGGGGTTGAAGAGGATCTTTGGATACCAGTATTCATATAGGCTTCATTGTCTGTGCAGACATAGATAAAGTCATGCCCTCTTTCAAGAGCGCCGGAGAGAGCCTGAAGCCCGATATCCGCTGTCCCTCCATCCCCGGCCAAGGCGAGAGTCACGATCTTTTTCTTCGGAATTCGCCCCTTTCTCATCAGAACCTTCAATCCCACTTCAATACCCGAGGCGACTGCGGCCGTATTTTCAAAAGCACAATGGAACCAGGGCACCCTCCAGGAAGTATAGGGCAACGGAGATGAGACGATCTCCATGCATCCTGTCGCATTGGCAATGATGATATTCCTTCCTAAGGCTTTACAAACCAACCGTACGGCCAGAGCTTCTGCACACCCCTGACAGGAGCGATGGCCGGGGGCAAAATACTCCTTCTGGGTTAAGGTTCTAACGGCAAAGACGTTTAGATTTTCAATCATTCTCTCACCCCGTAAAGTTCGTAACCATCTTTTTTCCCTTCTTCGATTTCGATCTCTGCCTTATCCACCATTTTGATGAAGTCAAACGGTGCCACATCCCTCCCTGATATTCCAGCAACAAAATTATAGACCGCGGGTCGCAAGGGCTCTCCATAGAGGGCGGCTTTTACCTCAGAGGCCACCGGACCTCCTGGCCCCCCTACGGAGACCGCACGATCAATAACGACCAAGTTCTTCGCGCGAAGTGTCGCCTCTTTGAGAGCCTCAAAGGGGAAAGGACGCCAGAGCCGAATCTTAACCAAGCCTACGGATCTCCCCTGGTCCCTCATCTGGTCAACAGCAACCGAAGCCGTCTCTCCAATACTTCCCATCGTCACGAGAAGAGTCTCGGCATCTTCAGCTTTATAGGTCTCGACGGGATGGTAATACCTTCCCGTCATATCTCCAAATTCCCTCCAGACCTCTAAAATTTTTGGCATGGAAGAACGGAGCGCAACTTCTTGGGCTTTTTTGGTTTCTGCGAAGATCGCAGGGACGGCAAAAGCCCCCATGGTGATCGGTTGATCCGGATGGAGTCGGTAGAGAGGTTGGTAGGGAGGAAGAAATCGATCGATCTTCTCCTGGTCAATCAGTTCGATCGGTTCGATGACATGGCTCAAGATAAAACCATCCATGTTGATAATGGTTGGGAAGAGAACGCTTCGATCTTCTCCAACCCGGTAGGAGATGAAGACATGGTCATAAACCTCCTGCCCATTCTCTACAAAGAATTGGATCCATCCGCAGTCCCGTATCATCATCGTATCACTGTGATCATTCCAGATACTGAGAGGTGCAGAAAGGGTTCGATTGGCGACAATCATGAGGATGGGAAGCCGAAGGCCTGAAGCAATAAAGGTCATTTCGGCCATCAACGCCAACCCCTGAGCACTCGTACAGGTAAAAGACCGCGCACCGACGGCTTCGCTTCCGATGCAGATGCTCATCGCCGAATGTTCAGACTCTACGCAAAAAAATTCTGCGTCCAACTCCCCGTTTGCGACGAGCTCGGAAAGATGTTCAACGATGTGGGTCTGCGGCGTAATCGGATACGCGGAGATCACGTCCACATTGGCCTGCCTCACGGCTTCTGCGGCAGCAATGGAAACTTCCATTCCAACCCTTTTCCCCATTATGACTCCTCCTCCATCACCATCGTGATTGCTTCGGTAGGACACTCCTTCGCACAAATTCCACATCCCTTGCAATAGAAAAGATCGGCGACGAAATAACCCTCATCATCCAAGCGATACGCCATGTCTGGACAGAAGATATAGCATAATCCGCAATGGACGCACCGCTCCCTGTTCAGGATTGGCTTCAGGGTCTTCCAATCTCCCGTTCGATACTCGCTGGCATTGCCGGGTTCTAAGATCACATTACCAACTGGGATTTCTTTCCATGTCCACTCATATTCTGGCTTCGTCATAAGGACTACTCCTTAAGTGATACTTATTGAATGAGGACGGTCTCTTGGTAGGCTCGCTCAAAAGCAGAGATGTTCTTGGAGGCAATCCGCCCGAAGCGTTCTTTCAGGGGAGGGATAAAGGATTCTTTCTTAACAATTTCTGAGGCTCTCACCAAGGATCCCAACATCGTTGTATTGGTTATGGGAAGGCCGATCACCTCCATCGCAATCTTTGCCGCATTGACAACGGCGAGTCTGTTCTTCAGGCCGAGCTCCTCCTTAACTCTCTCTGGAGAATCCTTACTGGTTGTGACAAGAAGCCCGTCCGGCTTCAAGCCAGCTGCCACATTCACAATCTTCAAGAGAGACCCATCAAGGACGACAACGATGTCCGGTTCGTAAATATTCGCCCTGATCCGAATGGGGCGGTCGTCGATTCGGCAGAACGCCACTACGGGAGCGCCTCGTCTCTCCGGACCGAAGCTCGGAAAGGCTTGCGCGTATCTCCCTTCTCCAATCGCAGCAAGAGCCAGAAGCTCCGCTGAAGTAACAGCCCCCTGTCCGCCTCTGCCGTGAAACCGAATCTCAATCATTACCCCTCTCCTCGGACCAAGATCGCCTACCCAATAGCGTTCCTCTTCATCCTGACTCTGTTAACGTTTTTAGCAACATCTTGATATTACAAGAGAAAAATTTAAAAAGTAAACCTATGTTAACGTTAACACAAACCCTCCTATGTGTCAAGTCAAATCTTATTCACCGCCGTAACCTCAGCCTTTCCCCGGGCTCGAACAATCCAATTAGAAATTGGGAGGACTCTCCTGTCATAGGTGAAGTGACCTTTGCCAAAGGATCATCCCAAACCGTCCGCTTGGTAAGATTTTCGGAGATATCCCTGTCCGATCCCCCGGTCTTCCCCACGCCTCAGTGACGCATTACATCACCGCTTATGCCCTCACTTTGCCGTGGGAATTCAATGGAATCGAAGAGGGATTGTCACAAAAAATCTTCAAACTACAACCGCACATAGTCCCTGAGAGCTAAAGGTCTAAACTTCCCGTCTCCCCTCTAAGGCCTTCGAAAGCGTCATTCCGTCGGAATATTCGATCTCGCCCCCCATAGGGATTCCATAAGCAATGCGCGTCACCTTGATCCCCAGGGGCTTGATCAGTTCCGTGAGGTAAAGAGCAGTTGCTCCCCCCTCGACGGTAGGATTAGTGGCAAGGATGACTTCATCAATCTTCTCCTTCTTCAGCCTCTCCATCAACTCCCTGGCCTTGATGTCATCGGGACCCAAACCTTCCAAAGGAGAGATCGTGCCGTGCAGGACATGGTACCTTCCCTTATACGAACCCGTATTTTCGATCGCCATGAGGTCATTGGGTCCCTCCACCACACAGAGAAGTTCCTTGTTTCGGTGCTCATCCTGGCAGATCCTGCAGGGATCTTCGTCCGTGAGATTGAAGCAGACGGAGCAGAGACGAATCTTCTCCTTCACATCCAGGAGCGCTCGGGCAAGGGCCTGCACCTCCGAAACAGGACTTCTCAAGATATGGAAGGCCAACCGGCCTGCCGTCTTCCGACCAATTCCTGGAAGTTTCGTCAGAGCTTCGACCAACTGATCAATCGGTTTGGCGTGAACAACCATCCTTCAAATCTTCTTGGAAAATTTCAAATCCAAATTAGAAATCCTAGACGTCTTCGTTTGGAAGATTTGCATTTGCGGAATTCGGGCTTGTTTCGAGCTTCGGATTTCGTGCTTCGGATTTGATCCTACAGAAGCCCCGGGATAGCCAACCCACCGGTGATCCTTTTCATCTCTTCCGTCATCATGTCACGCGACTTACGGATCGCCTCGTTCATCGCAGCGACAATGAGATCTTGAAGCATCTCGATCTCCTCCCGGTTGACAACCACCGGCGCGATGCGCACCGAAAGAACCTCCTGGTTTCCATTCATCAGGACCGTCACCATTCCACCTCCAGAACTCGCCTCCACTGTCTTTCCGGCCATCTCCTGCTGGAGCTGGATGATCTTGCTATGGATCTGCTGGGCTTGTTTCAATAGGTTCCCAAACCCTTTCGCCATGGCCTTTCTCCTCCTTAGCCTTCATTTGTCCACAATCCTGCCGTCAAAGAGACGAAGCGCTTCTTGAATGAGGGATTCCATCTCCGCCGCCTCCTCCTTCAAAGGTTTTTCCGACGAAGCTTCTCCGCCGTCGCTCCCTTCCAACCCTTTTCTCCCTTTCCGCGGGATCCCCTGATCGAGCGAAGAGATAACCAGCTCTATTTCCCGTTGAACATATTCACGGCAGATCGTTTCTAACTGGCTTCGGTTCTCTTTTTCCATGATCCTCTCATAATGGAACGAGTCTTTCTCAAAACCGATCTCCATCCGATCCGCACTCACATGGAGAAGCGTTCCCAAGGCTAAAAAAGAGCCGAGAATGGGATTCTTGGCTCGCACGAAATCGACGAGCCCCCGCCATGTCTCTTCGATCTCCCGTTGTGCCACTCCCTCCTTTTCCATCCCTTCCCGCAGCCTCTCTGTTTCATCGATTCTGGCCTTCGCGGGAGAGGACGTCGCCCCCTCTTCCTCTACCATACCCCGACCAGCGCCTTGTCGCCTCAATCCTTCTTTACTCTCGGCCTTTTCCTGCCGGGAAGGTGAGGCTTTCCTTTCGAGCCCCTCTGCCTCCCTGGCTCTTCCAACCGTTGCAGGTCGCGAAGGCTTCGGGGGTTGGGGCGTCATCGATCCTGCTGGGCTTCCCTCCAGCCTCTCCAACTTCCGTAAGATCTCATCGACGGGAACAAAGGGTGGAAAGGTCGCCATCCGGATCAAGGTCATCTCCAGCATCGTTCTCGGAAATGTCGATTGTGCAATCTGTTCCTCCCCCCTTAAGAGAAGGGTGAACAGATGGTTCAGCTGATCGAACTCAAACCTGTCCGCTTCTCTCTTCAATACCTCAATCTCTTCCTCGGGAATGTCCATCAGTTCTTCCGGATGCTCGCTCACTTTGATCAGAATGAGATGACGAAAGTACTGGAGGAGTTCACGGCAAAAATGTTGGAGGTCCACCCCATAATGGTAGACGTGTTCAATGATCTCAGCACATTTCTCTGGATTTCGATCTGCGATCGCCTCAAGGGTGTCGTAGATGATTTTCCGATCAATGAGGCCCAAGACCTCCATCACCTCTTCGTCCCGAATCTCTTTCCCTCCGTAAGAGATCACCTGATCGAGAAGGCTCTGGGCATCCCTGAGGCTTCCCTCCGATTCCTGAGCGATGGAGAGGAGGGCTCTTTGGCTGATCTGAATTTTCTCCTCTTCAACGATCTTTTTCAGATTCGTCAGAATCTCTTTCATCGGAATTCTCTTGAAATCGTACCGTTGGCAACGCGAAACAATGGTTGCGGGGATTTTGTGGGGTTCCGTTGTCGCAAAGACAAAGATGATGTGAGGTGGAGGCTCTTCCAGCGTCTTTAGTAATGCATTAAAGGCCTCGCGGGTCAGCATATGGACTTCATCGATGATATAGATCTTGTACCGGCTCTTGGCGGGGGTGTATCGGACGTTCTCCCTCAACTCTCGAATCTCATCAATCCCTCGATTCGAGGCACCGTCAATCTCGATCACGTCCATGGAAGTTCCTGAAGAGATTTCCTGACAGGAGGGGCACTGGTTACAGGGGTTGATCCGAGGGCCCTTCTCGCAATTCAATGCTTTCGCCAAAATGCGAGCGGTGGATGTCTTCCCAACCCCTCTCGCCCCGGTGAACAAAAAGGCGTGGGCAACTCGGCTTTGGGAAATAGCGTTCTGGAGGGTTTGGGTAATATGGCGCTGCCCGACCACCTCCTCAAAGATCTGTGGTCTCCACCTTCTTGCTAAAACCAAGTAAGACATCGTTCACCCAGCCAAAGGGATGAAGTTCGAAACTCCAACCTTTTCGCCCGATCTTCAGCTCCCCACCTTTCATTCCATGCTAATTAACTTGTTGATAGCCAGGCGCCCCTACGGCACACAAAAGGGGTTACTACCGCTGCTTCCTTCCGGACCTGACGGGGTTCGTAATCTTTTGTTGCGTAGGACCCGGCTATCAACAAGAAAAGGTTGGTCCAATTGATCTCTTTTTCATTCGGTTTTACACCGGAGACTTCGTGGAGAATGGCGGAGAGAGAGGGATTTGAACCCTCGATCCCGTTTTTAGCGGGATACTCGCTTAGCAGGCGAGCCCCTTCGGCCTCTCGGGCATCTCTCCGCTTCTGTTGATCCCAGTCGTTCCAAATACCTCGCAATTTCACATGGCCTTCGGCGATGTCAATGGCGGAGAGGGTGGGATTTGCTCGCTCGCTCCGCTCACTCCGCCTTCCTCCGGTCGCCGAACCCGATTCCGCTTAAGGCGGAAAGGGTTCTCACCCAAACCTCGCAATTTCACATGGCCTTCGGCGATGTCAATGGCGGAGAGGGTGGGATTCGAACCCACGTCTCCTTTCGGGAGAACCGCTTTTCGAGAGCGGCGCCTTAAACCTCTCGGCAACCTCTCCTCTTCTTAAAGAACGATCTTAGAATTTCACTGCACTCTTTTTCGAGAATGCCTCCCTTAACATCAAAGCGATGATTCAATCCTTTCTCTCTCAACAATCTCATTTTCGACTCCACTGCTCCGAATTTAGGTTCCAACGCTCCAAATACGAGGCGCGAAATCCTTGCATGAATCATCGCTGAGAGACACATGGGACACGGTTCCGTCGTTACGTACATGACCGTATCCTTCAACCGATAGTTGCCCAGAATCACCCCGGCTTTCCGAAGGACGAGCACCTCCGCATGGGCGGTGGGATCATTCTCGGAGATACACCGATTATGATCCTCGGCGAGTACCCGGTCTCCTTTGACTAAAACGGCTCCCACGGGCACCTCTCCCCTCCGGCCGCCCTCCCTCGCCTTCGCGAGAGCCATTGCCATATACTTTTCGTCCGTGCTTCTCCCATTCATCTTGCCAAATTCCCGCGGAGTGCGATTCAGATGCGATTTTAACAAGAATCATGCCGCGAAGCAAGGTAAAATCCTCTTTGGCAGTAATGCGTCACTGAAGCGCGGGGAAGACCGGGACATCGGACAGGGATATCTTCGAAAATCCTATTCCATTGAATTTCCATGGTAAGCTGAGTGATTACCTTTGGTAACCACCGTACCTTACCTTGAAAATTCAACGGAAACGGTGAACATTTCTGCGAAGGTTCGATGGTTGGGGTATTCGGATTGGAAGAGAAATCCTGCTCCACCCACTCTTGCTCGATACGATCAGCGGTGAAAGCTCGTGGGCCCTATTCGTTCGAGTGACGTCAGAAGGACCAGCCGAAAGGCAGGCCTCGAGCGCAGGGCCTCATTCTCACTGTCGATAGGAGTCATGAAGCGGGACTATCCGATCTTCGCCACAGGGTTTGGGCTCTCGGTAGCGCGGCAGCGAAGGTTCCCTCGCGTGTTCCGCAAGGGATTGAAATCCCGCCCCTTTGCCCCCCGCTCCTCTGATTGGCATCATTTCTTGTAAGATTGAAACCTGGTGCGCCGACGATGGGCACCTTTGCCTTCTACAATCTGCGTTCAATCCGCGCCTCGACTTTATGGGCTTCTCACTTCTGGAGAACCTCCACCAAGGCATTCGCAAATTGCTCGGCATATTTCGACCCTTCGGCCGTGACGATCTTGCTGTCGAGCTGGACCGGCTGTCCCGTGAAGATGCCTCCCCTCGACTCCAAGAATTGAGCCATCGATCGATCCGCGGTGGCTTTCTTCCCCTTCAAGATTTCTGCCTTCGCAAGAATCGCTGCGCCTATTCCGATTCCCCCTAAAACCTTATATTCGGCATCCTTCGCCAGCTTCACCACCTTTTCATGATCGATAAATCTTCTGGCTCCCGGCCCTCCGACGAAGACGAGGGCATCATAGTCATAGTATTTCACCGTGCTGACATCGACGCTCGAATGCGTTGAGCTTCCCTTTACCCCTCGGATCTCTCCAACGTAGGAAGACCCCGTCGTCACCTTGAGCCCTTTCGCCTCCAGCACCCTCTTCACCCGACTATATTCCTCGTCGTCGAAGTCTTGCTCCGGTACGATCATGAGGATTTTCTTGTCCCATAGAGCCATGGCACGTTCCTCCTTCCTTGTGGGAAACTTCCAGCCTCCTACCGCAAGCGTTCCGTTCGGAAAACGGCTCCATCAGCCCACTCTTCTCTGAGGCTGCCAATAGCTAAGTCCTCGCCGCACCTTCCTCTTTGATTAGCTTCTCTCTGTAGCCTTCCACATAAGAGCAGAGTGGTCCTTGACAGAGCTGCAGTTTCTTCTTCGTCATCCGGTCAGGTTTGACTCTCTTTTCGCTCCCAGAGGCCGAATCCTTATAGCGAGCATACCACGTGCACCTCGACGTCCAATCGTTCTTGACCATGATGGAGACATACTCATCGATGAAGTCGCACTTTACAGTGTTCACACAGGCTTGCCACTTTGCAGGGGGAATCTCAGGTTTGACTTGACTCATGCTATCACCTCCTTTTCTATGTTTATTCCGTCCCCTCAAGGGGGCAGGAGGAATCCATCTCCTCCAAAACGAGCGATGCTATTTCTCTCAATAGGTCTGTTACGGCCTCCTGGGAAGGCCCCAATCGCTGCAAAAGCCATCTCGTCAACGACGCCTCAACCTCCCTCCTTTCTCTTCGCAATTTCTTTAGCCAAGAAGATCTCTCCGTTAGTGGAGCGGACGGATCCGAACGGGACAGCTCCTCTCGATCCTCCACGTAGGCCCTCCATAGGACGCTCTTCCATGTGAGCCCATCGGAATACGAAAACGGGGGAAGGGAGAGAATCACCCTTCCTAAGACTTCAACCTTATCCAGATCGCGGTGAAGGGATCGAACCTCATCGAGAGAACGAAATTCACGATATCCCATTTCTCCGCTCTCGTCGTAAAAGAGGGGCCTTCTCTTTAACAGGCCTCCCACCCTCTCCTCCCATGGAGAGCCGAGAAAGGACAGGGGAAGCCCCTTCTCAACGAACCACGGTTTCTGCCAAACCTTCTCGGCCCTCCATTTGAGCTCGAGTGTGGCACCATAACCAACCTGAAAGATGAATTTGAGCGGGACTTGTTCGATCCATCCCTTTGCCACCTCGCGATTCCCCTCCGAAAGCAACTCCAATCCAATGCTGAGATACCCTGCCACCTTGTTCAGGCTTCCATAAAGGGTTGAGACATCGATCTCCTTTACCCGATCGGCCACCATGACCTGATTCGCCATGTAACTGAGTTCCATCTTCAGTCGATCTATGATCGGGTTTGCCTCCACCTCTCTCAAACAGAGAGAGAAGAACATCTTCTGATCTGTGAGCACCATTGGAAAGTGGGGAACGGGCGTCTCGTCTGGAACGGGGGGCAGATAGATTTCCTTCTCCTCGAGCATCCTCCTCAGCCTTTTGGGAGTAAGGTATTGGTAGAGGGAAAGGGCCTCTTCCATGGGTGGGAACCCTTTGTCTTCAAGCCTGGCCTCCCTAAAATGGAAGGCTCTCTCCTCAAGCTCGGCCCGAATCTCCGCCTCCACCTGATGGAGAACTCTCCAATAAAGGTTCAGGTCTAAGGCGGCCAGATGCCTCAAGAGTTGCTCGATGGAGTTCTGGAGGGAGGGATGGAGAACCTCTATGGAATAAGACCCGTCGAGGCTGAAGGGGGTCTTCTCGTCACCTTCAGATGAGGGAGACACGTCGCCATCCTTGACGTGGACGCGAATCGTCTTCTTCAGGATGAGCAGAAGGGTATCGAGATCGAGAGACCGGAGCCATCGCTCAAGGGCCTCCTCCTCGCAGGATAAGAGCAGCGGAAGCCATCGCTCAAGCCTTTGCACTTCGAGATCGTACCCCTTCCAGAGTTCGAGGTCGAGGAGGTACTGACATTGCTCAGAAGACATCAGCGAGAGGAGGGGCAACGCGCCCTCCTCTCCAATCTCTTTAATCGTCAGGTAGGCCTCCTCTTCGGGAAGTGATTGAAAGATCGCTTTTGGATCATCGGAAGAGAGGATCGCCTCCATCCTCTCCTTTCCCCTCAATTGGAGAATGGGGGCCAAATCGTTTTGCCTTCTTTCCTCCTCCCCCTTCCGTTCAACAGGGCTCCTCTCCGGATGAGCGGTCTCCATGAGCACCTCTCCTCCTACACCCCTCGCTCTTTGAACCTCCGGTACAGGTGAAGCAAATAGGTTCGGGGCTGGCGAAAATATTCCTCCGGTTCTATGTCGATCCAGTCAAAGGAGATGGGTTCCTTCGCTTTTTGGGTCTTTAGCTCTTTAACCAATGAAAGAAAGGGCTTCGGAGCTCGATCTCGACGAAACAGGCCAAAATATCGTTCGTGTTCGTTTTCGTCAAAAGGGGGTTCCCTCCAAAGGGACTCTTCATAGTCGCCATAACACCAGAAAAGGACCCCAAGAAAGCTGCACCTGGCTAACTTTGGGACGAGGCGTTCGTAGTAGTCTGACGCCCTGTCCTCTGAAAGAGTCATCCCCTCTTCCTTCAACACTTTGCGCGAAGGGACCCCAACCTCTTCCATCATCACCTTCTTCGACCCAAGCCATTGCGTGAGAAGCCCCAGGAAGGGGACAACATCCTCATCGAGTAAACCGTCCGCCCAACTGGCATAGATCGAATAGGCGTGCATCGAAAGAAAATCACAAAAGGCAGCGGCTTCTTTCGGTCCTATTTTCCGATCCTCCTCCAGGTCTTCCTGATGGAGACCCATCGTGACAGGAACGGATTCACCCCTCTTTTTCAGCTCCGTTACCATCTCCTCCAGCCAGGCCAACCCTTCTTCACGGGAAGGTGGAACCGCCACGTTCGATAGCTCATTTCCAAGATCCCATGCCCAAAGGGCGGGATGACCTATGAGAGCCCCGGAGACCTCCCTCACGAAAAACTTCTGGGCCTCTCTCGCCTCTCGATTCATGAAGAAGTTAACGATCCGATTCTTCCTCCTCCTCCCCTCGGAGAAAACGGGAAAGCGACCCTCCGACTCTCCCAATTCCATCATCCAGGGAGGAAGATAATTGAGCCCGCTCATATGGCCGGTGAAAAGAGTTGGCATGAGCCGAAGGCCCATCTCATTCGCGATGTTCAGAACGTTGACCAAATGGTCCAACGCTTTTACGGAGATCTTCTTTGGCAGAGGCTGAAAATCCTCCCAGAGGAGAAAGATCCTAACCGAATCAAAACCGCTTTCCCTGATCCTCGAAAAGTCCTCCCTCACGATCCCCGGGTCGAACCGTTGCCACCAGTACATGCCCGATTCGATCGGCCAGTAGTTCACTCCAATCACCCATTCATCCCTCATGGGCGCTCACTCCTGGAACGTGATCGACCCTGCCGTAATCATCCTCCAGCCTTACAATATCATCCTCTCCAAGGTAGTCCCCTCGCTGCACCTCGATGAACTTAAGCACCCCTTCCCCGACGTTTTCGATTCGGTGGGCCACTCCCAGAAGGACATCCACCGACTCGCCCCGGTCGAGGACAAGTTCTTTTCCATCGAGAGTTACCTTCGCTCTCCCTTCCACGATCACCCAGTGTTCCCAACGTCGGGAGTGTTTCTGGTAACTCAATCGTGCCCGTGGGTTAACCCAAATCACCTTCACTTTGTAGGCTGGCCCTTCTTCAAGGACCCGAAACCCTCCCCATGGCCTTCTTTCCTCGCAAAGCATCCCCTTCGCCTCCATCCGATTACCTCCGTACCAAATCTGACCATCTCCTTTCGGTCGATGGAGCACCTCGGTATGGGGGTAGCAAAATTCCACCCTCGGGTTGGCCTTGAATTCGCGAAAGACCGCCCTCACGATCTCGCTTGAGATCCTTTGTCGATCTGTAGCTAAGGTGTAGTAGCGCAAAATGACCCGGATGCCGTGATCAGTGAATTCCGCTCGAACGAAGGGCGCATGACCGGTCGTCTGGATGATCTCGGACGTCACGCGGTGCGCTGCGTCCAAAAGGATCCGTTCCGCCTCCTCCAGATCCGACTCATGGGTGATCAAAACGGGCACCTCGTCAAGAATGTATTTGCTCTCGTAAGTATAGTTGTGGATGATCTGCTGAAAGAGGATCGCATTGGGAATGAGGACACCCCGACCCGACCTCTCCTCACCCCCAATCGTCCCTCCCACCTGGTTGAGAACGATATGGGTGAGGGTGATGTCCATGACATCGCCTACGATGCCAGAGATGATCACCCGGTCTCCGAGCTTAAATGGCCGCTTCAAGATGATCATGAGCCAAGCTGCGATTCCCGTGACAGGAGCTTGCAAGGACCATCCCAGCATCATTCCCAGAAAGGCTGCAGAGATCCCCAGGGTCGCTAAGGATCCTGAGAAGCTGATCACGGCGAATAGAACGATCAGGCCCCACCAGACATAGCGCCAGATGAAGAGAAAATTTTGGACGATCTCGGGTTTGTGAGCCCTCTTGAGAAGGTAGCTCTTCATCTTTCGGCTGGACACCCTGTAGGCGATCAACAGAACGACCATGACGAAGAGCCCGAGGATGTAAGGCCATACCTTTTGAAAGCCTTCAGCAAGAGAAAACGTCTCTCGTTGAAACATCCCTTCGTGACACCTCCGAGAAGAGCCAATCCTCCCCCCTTAGGAGGCGGGGAGCTCGCTTTCCCTCTCCTCCCTTCCCGCGGATAGACCCCTCCTCCCTCTACGGGGAGAGAGAGATTCAAAAAGCCGAATGAATTTCTCACCCACAACATCGGACGAATTCATCCGAACGAACTCCTCCGCAGCTTTGAGCGTCGCCATCACTCTGTCACTTCCTTCGAAGACTTCCCTCAAGGCAGCGCCCAAATCCGTATATTTTAGAACTTGATTGTCGAAGGTCTCAAAGAAGTTTGTATCGTAGGCGAGGATGGGACGTCCCGCCCCTAAGCAGAGATAGGCCGTGGACGGAACGACCACGGCTTCGGCGGAATCCTTGTGAACCAAAAGGGCATCGGAGGCATGGAGATACGTGTAGAGGTCCTTGATCGGGATATCTCCCTTTCGAAGGTCGATGAACGGATAGAGTTCTCGCACGGCATCGAAGAGCTCATACCAATCCGGAATGTGGGTCATCGTCAAGAGGACCAAAGGATAGTCGAGGCTCACCCGTTTGATGGTAGGAAGAAGATGAAGATGCCGATAGACCCCTATTCCGTAGTTAAAGATTATTTTCCTGTCGAGGCGAAGATTCAAGATTTTTCGGGCCTCCACCCGGTCGCCCCGCCTCAGAGGATGGCACGGGTACGAGATGATATGAATCCTCTCTTCCGGATAGATCTCTTTGAGGAATCGCTTGTACCTTTCGTCGAAGCAAACAATCGCATCCCACTCAAACTGATAAAAGCGCGGATCTTTGGGCGGCTTTCCCTCATGCACCACAAAGACGGTCTTCATCCTCTTCCTGATGCCGGGGTAGACATTCCACAGATCCTCCATGGGAAGGATCTCCAAGTTTTGGACGACGAAGATATCGCCTTCAATTTCTCTAAAAATTTGGAAGTCGAAGAAGTAGCCCTCCTTTCGATCTTCCTTTGGAAGCCGATAGCACCGCCTCACATAGGGTTCGTCCACGTCGGACCGGTAATCTTCCCACTCCACAGGTGCAAGAACGTGAAGGTCATGGCCCATTTCAACCCATGCCCTTCCCACCAATTCTGCATGAAGCGAAACCCCGCAGGGGATGTTCCATCGACTCATCATCACGATCTTCATCGTTCCACCTCCCCCTAAAAAAGGCTCAAGAGCTCCTCCTTCTCAGCGGTCGCCCCGCAGATGACACGATCCGCTGCCCCATAGTAGATGAAATACTTCCCCTCGACCTCACAGATCCCGCATCCGAAGACGACCTCTCGTACCTCCCCTCGAAGCTCATAGTCCTCTTCCGGTTGCAAAATGGGATCGGGGTGTCGTCCGATCACTCGCGAGGGATCGTTTAGGTCAAGGAGTGCGACACCCAGTCTATAGACGCTCTCCTCGTCGATCCCGTGGTAGATGAGGAGCCATCCTTTTTCAGTTTTGACCGGCGGGCTTGCCGAACCGATCCCAACCCCGTCCCATCTTCCCTCGACGGGGGTCATGATCTTCTTGAAGTCCCTCCATCGCATCAGATCATCGGAGTAAGCGATCCAAATGCTTCTCGGCGGATCCATGGGCCGATGAAGCATCACGTACCTTCCGTTCACTTTCTCGGGAAAGAGAACCGCATCCTTATTCTCCATGTCAGGGAGAACGACCCCATACCTTTTCCAGTCGATAAAGTTCTTTGTCGACGCAAGGGAGACCCTCACCCCTTTAGTGGAGTAGGCCGTATAGGTCATGTAGAAGGTTCCGTCGAGGAGAACAATCCGCGGATCCTCGCACCCCTTGCTCTCTGCGACGCCTCTCGGGGTGAAGACCGGTTTATCGAATCGAAAGAACTCGTACCCATCCACACTGACCGCGTAGCCGATCCTCGAAATATCGTCCTCCCCAACGGCTCGGTAGAGCAGGTGGAAGAGTCCATTGTTGTGGATTGCTGCAGGGTTGAAGACCAGCCTCGATTCCCAGTCGTTCTCCTTCTTGGGTTTCAGAATTGGATTCTTGATGAAGCGCTTCAGCATCATCTCTTCCTCTCCTCACAGGTGGCTAAGCAGACAAATCGGTCAGCGGCCCCATAGTACAAGTACCAACGATCTCCAGCCCGTACTAAGCCCTCCGCCACACAATGGTTGCCTTCACCAAATTCAAGCCCATAGTGCCTGGAGGGCTCCAGAATGGGCTTCTCCGCCCTCCAAAGAAGTTGCGTAGGATCCTTCTTCGAAAAAAGAGCGGCTGCGGGCTTGTAGATGCAATCGCTCGCCCATCCGTTATAGATGAGAAGGATTCCTTCCTTGAGAAGAATTGGGGGCGGTCCCGGCTCGACCCCTTGCGTATCGAAATACCCCTCCCGAGGAGAAAGAACAGGTTCTCCACGAGGCTCACACCAATGGACAAGATCTTCCGAGAAGGCAACTCCGATGGCTGTTCTCCATGGGCTCCCCTCCCCCATGAAGTACATCACGTATCTTCCGTTCACCTTCTCGGCAAGGATAGCCCCCGCCTTTAGCTGTCCACTATTCCAAGCCCCCGCCCGCGCTTCCAAGAGGGGACCCCATTTTCTCCAGTGGAAGAGATCCGTCGACGTGGCCATACAGATATTGGAGGTGTGGTATTTTCCACTGTTTCCCACATACGTCAGCCAGTAGGTCTCTCCGATCTTAACGAGCCTTGGATCTTCACAACCTCCTTTGTCAAACTCCTCGCCCGGTACAAGTATCGGTTCTTCGCGACAGGTGTAGTGAATTCCGTCATCGCTCTCAGCCAGACCGATTCTGCCCGTCAACCCGTCGTCGGCTTCCGCTCGGTAGACCATGACGAACCTTTCCCCATCCCTCACCACCGAAGGATTGTAGAGCCTCTTTGACTGAAAGCCTTCTGTCGGGCTCAGGATCGGATTCCCTTCGTAGTCGATGAAACGGTCTAAAAGAAGATCGCTCTTTCTCATAGGGTCCTGAGTGTTGGCCTCCCAATCTCAACGAAGAAGTCGATGAACCGTTTTGCGACCGTTTGGGGAGAATTGACCGCACAGAAACCATCGGCCAAATCGATCACAGAATTTCGCTTCTCCCCATTCTTGAGAAGGAGATCGCTAAGGAGCTCCCCGAGGTCTTGAACATCGTGGTAGTGAAGGACTTCATTCTCAAGGGGTTTGAAATAGTCCGACATCCCCGGGACGAGAATGGGGCGCCCGGCCCCCAGGGCCTGAAAGGCCGTCGACGAGACAACTCCCAAGTAGAGACTCTGAAATTTATGAAGGATGACCACGTCCGAGGCGAAGAGGTAGTCATCGAACCTCTCTTGGGAGAGCACCTTCTCCTCTCGGATGATCATCCACGGCGGAACCCTCCCCCTTTCCACCATTTGGTAATTTAAGGGAACGACGAAGAGCAGAATCGCCTGGCCTCTCAGCTTTTCCGGGAGATCCCTCAAGAAGGGTTCATACCCCCTGTGACAGAAGACGTAGATGATCTTCTTCTCCAGGGGGAGACCCAGCTTCTTCCGAGCTGCCGTTTGATCCCCTCTTCTCACGGGAAAACAAGGGAAGGGAATCAGTTTGGCCTTCGGATAGACCTCTTTCAAGAAATCCTGTCTCTCGTCGAAGTAGACGACCCCGTCCCAATTGAATTGGTAAAACCAGGGTTCTTCGGGCAGTCGGTTTTCATGGACCACATGAACTGTTCTCGCCCGACTTCGGATGAGGGGAAAGATCTTGGCGAGATTTTCGACAGGAAGCATTCGGAGATCCTGGACGACCAAGATATCGAAGTTCGAGGTGAGGATGGGACGGGGATCCAGGAAGTTCGTCCTTTGAGTACCCACGCACCGGATCACATAATCTTCATCCTTGCCCGTGAATCCTTCCCCATGATAATCATACGTCACATGGCTGAAGACGGTAACCTGGTGTCCCATCTCGCGCCACGCCCTCCCGATGGGTTCTGCATGGACGGCCACTCCGGAATCGGTGTTCCAGGCGGTCATCATGGCGATGTGCATGCTTTCACCTCCTTCAAATCCTTAAGGCTTTCCCTGATCGTCTCTTCCAGTCCCGGAATCGGATTGACCCCGGGTCTTTTGGAGGAGACAAAATCGAGGGCCTCCCTGTATCCGAACCCAACGCTGCACAGGTACCCGATCACGATCGAAGCCGATCTCCCGACCCCATAGTGGCAAGCCACAAGGACCTTCTCCGAGGCGATGTGTTCCCGGATCCACCGAATGGCCTCCTGCATCTTCTGGGGCGGGATCACCACCCCATCCCTAAGCGGTATCTTGTGGTACTTCATTGCCGGAGGTCTTACCTCGACCTCTTCAGCAACGTTAAGCACCGATCCCAATCTCTCGACTGGATTCTCCAAATCTCCCAAATCCCCGAGAGCCAACCTTTCCAATATGGAAGTCATCGCCCACTCCTCCATCCAAAACGGGCAATCCCATCCCCTTTCGGACAGCCTCTTCCAGGATCAGGTGCTTCCTTGCCTGCTCCTGGAAGGAAAACCGTTCTGAGTACCTTCGATTCGATTCCTCCATCTGCTGCATGAGTTTCGGTTCGCTCATGATCTCCGATACCCGGTCCGCAAGCTCTTCCAACGTCGTGGCGGCAGGAAGACCCGAGAGCTCCAGCGTCTCACCCACACCTTCCCACCTCCGGCCAACAATGGGAACGCCGGTCCCTTGGGCATGGGCCATTCTTCCCGATTGCGTCGCATTCTCGCACCAGAAGACAGCGAAATCGAGGGCCCTAAAAGCAAAAGGAAAAACGCTTTCAGGAATGAAATCTTCGTAGAAGAGGTTCTCCGTTCCGTCATGGATCCGTTTCAACTCCTGCAGAATGGGGAGATAGGCTTCCTTATTTCTGTCCTTTCTTTCCTGAATCTTACCCACGAAGAGGGTCACGACCCTTCGGCTCGGAAGTCTCCTCTGAACCAATCTTCCGAATTCATAGAGTCGCAGTGGGTCTTTGTCCTGCGTAATGAATCCATAGTTTCCAAGGAGGATCGTCTCCTGAGAGGCAAGCTCCCCTTTCATTCTTTCCAATCTCTCCCTCTCCATTGCTGGAATGGGGGAACGCTCGATCAAATATCGGAGGAGTCTCTCCCTCGCCTCATCCTTGCTCACCTTGGGATAAGTGTGGACCCCGTGGCGGAGGACAACCACCTTGTTTCCGGAATGGGGGAAGGCCTTTGTGACCGCTCGATAGGCTCCCTCCGTGAAAACGGTTACAAAGTCGAGCAAGGGCAAAGCCTCTTGGAGAAGCCTCCACTCCTTTTGCTGCATCCCCCAAGGCGTTTCTCGGGATTGAAAATGGATCGTGTGAAAACTGGCTCCCACCTTCTTGCCGCGATCTTTCGCCTCCCCGATCAGTTTTACGAAATGGGTGTTCACCCTCCCCCACATCCCAAAGGAATGTTGAAACCATACGACCTCTCCTTCGAGGAAAGGAGGGAGGCAGGGATCCTCGAGAGCGATCCAGTATCGAACCCGAGGATCGATTTCCCAATCCCTCTCTCCGTTGCATCGCGAAAATTCATCCAATCTAAAAGCGATCACCCTCCATGCATTGGCTGGCATGGGGCGAGTCACATAGTGCGTATAGGTTCCGATCCCGCACATGGCCGGCGGAAACGTCGATACGAAGGAAAGCATCCTCCTCACCTCCCTCATGTTCCGGAGGCGCGAATCTCTACTGGGCTTGGAGTCTCCTTTTCCCGGATTCCCCGAGAGTCGCCACGGAGGAAGAAGCGTCCTTTTCCCTGTGGGCTTCGGAGGCGAATGAGGTCATGACACCGAAGACGCTTGTTGCCCGTTGCCACACCGATCTGGTTCTTTCCTCCTGAATGGCATGGAAAAGATCGATGTACTCCTTTGCTACGGCCTCCGCGGAATGTCGCCTAATGAACTCCGTCAATGCCCTCTGCGAGGTTTGGTACCTCTCGCCTCGGTTTAGAACGTCGATCAGATGCGTCTTAAATTCTTCAAAATTGGAGTAGGTAATGACCACCTCCTTTAGCGTTTCAAAAAAGGGCGAGTCTGAAGCGAGGATGGGGCATCCCGATCCCAAACATTGAAAAGCGGCGCTCGAGACCACGGCACCCTCGCAAGGTTGACGATGAAGGATCAAGACATCCGATGCATGCAAATACTGGTAGAGCAACTCCAGGGAGGGGGCGTCTTGACGGATCTCCACCTCCATCCCATCGATCCCCTGCAATTCCTCAATGTCCTTCTTTGAAACGATGAGAAGTAAGATCGGAAGGTCCCGTGCCATCTCCCGGACCACGGGGAAGAGGGGAAGGTGTTCTTTGATCCTTTGGCCGAAGATGAAAAGAATCTTCTTCTCCTGAGGAAGTCCTAACCTCGCCCTCGCCTCTCGTTGATCCCCTCGTCGCAAAGGGTGGCATGGAAAGGGAATGGTGTAGATTCTGTCCGCTGGATGGTACGGATGCAAGAACGACCAATATCGATGATCAAAGCAGACGATTCCGTCCCAATCGAATTGATAAAAGGAAGGATCGGATGAAGGTCCGCTATCATGAATCACCGTGACGGTAGTGGCCTTCCTTCGGATGTGGTGAAAGATTTTGGCCAAACTATCCTTGGGGAGCATCCCCAAATCCTGAGCGACGAAGACCTCGTAATCGGTCGAGAGAAAAGGTCTTGGGTCTAAGTAAGGATGGGCCGCTCCCGAAGTGGTGAAACACCGAACCACGTAGTCCTCATCCTCTCCAACCATCGCCGTTCCATGAAAATCGGAGGTGAAGAAGGAGAACACGTGCAATCGGTGTCCCATTCTTACCCATTCACGGCCGATCAATTCGGCATGAATGGAAACCCCTGAGTCCGAGTTCCATGCCGACATCATTGCGATGTTCATCTTCCTCCCTCCTCTCAGCCTCGCATCGTTCAAGGGAGGCGCCTCTTCGTCAAATGAAGAGGCGCCTCCTAAGCCACCATGGATTCTCTCGGTGCCACATAGAGCCCCTCGACCGTTTCAGCACCGGGCGGATGAGATTTTGCAAATCGCCTCAGCATCTCCCGTGCAACGGAATCCTCAAACTGCTGGACCGGAGACTTGAACAGATAGGCGCTCGCCTCAATAATGGGGCCGGAAAGCCCTCGATCCAAGGCGACCTTGGCAGCGCGCACGGCATCCGTGACAACCCCTGCGGAATTGGGAGAATCCTCCACAGAGAGCCTCACCTCTACATTCATCGGCACCCCCCCAAACTGCTCTGCCTCAATCCTCAGAAAGCAGATCTTGTTATCCTTGAGCCAAGGGACATAGTCACTGGGTCCGACGTAAATGTTTTGAGCGTCGAATTCTCCGTCCTTCATCTGGCTTAGAACCGACTGAGTCTTACTTATCTTTTTGCTCATTAGCCGTGCGCGATCAAGCATGTTAAGGAAGTCCGTGTTGCCTCCTATGTTCAGCTGATAGGAACGTTTGATCGGATGACCCCTGTCCTCAAAGAGCTTTGTCAGGACTCGATGGATGATCGTCGCCCCCACTTGGGACTTGATGTCGTCGCCGAGAATCGGCAGGCCTGCTCTCCGGAAGCGATCCCCGTATACCTTTGACACGAATACCGGTATGGCATTCACAAAGGCGCACCCCGCCTCCAAGCAGCAGTCCGCATAGAAGAAAGTATTCCTCTCGCTCCCCACCGGGAGGTAGTTGACCACGACCTCCACTCGATTTTTTCGAAGACTTTGGACGATGGCACGCTTGGCTTCCGCCGCGCTTGAGTAAATGTTCTCTTTGGGCATGAAGCGAGCGGATTCGGGATATTGGTCGTTATGCGGAGGAATGCTATCGATGATATATCCCATCTCCACTTCGCAATCCAAAAAAGGGATCTCCTTCTGAAAGACCGTCGTACAATTCGGTGGCGCAAAGATTGCCTCCGATAGATCTTTTCCAACCTTCCTTTCATCGACATCAAAGGCGGCAACGAAGGTGATGTCGCAAGCCCTGTAACCTGCGAAGTTCCTCGTGATCAGACCTGGGATCTCCGCGTCCGGATGGCTGTAGTAGAAGCGTCCCTGGACGAAGGAACTCGCACAATTTCCAACGCCAATGAGAGCCGTTCGTATCTCTTTCATCGGAATACCACACCTCCTTCTCGCTGACTTGTCCATGGTCCAGCCGTCCCCGTCTTTTTTCAGAAGAGGGAGGAGGACCTCTGGAGTACAAACCCGCGACCTTCGCGGCATCGGTCTCGGAAAAACCAGACACCCCCATCGCGAGGATGGAACGGATCCAAGGCTCTCTTTAACTTCATGTTGTCTTAAAAAGGCAAGAAAAAGGTGGGAAGGAGTGAGCAGGCCCCTTTTCTTAGTGAAGTTTTCTTTTGAAGAACGGGGAACGAACAGTTAGGCAGCCTTCTTTGCCGTGTGCTCGATCCCAGGAAAGATCTTCTGATAGGAAACGACCCCGATGCCCAGGAGGAGCACAAGGGCGCCGAAGACCAGGTTGTTCGTCGTAATACCCGTGATCTCCCTATATCCAAGAACGAAAGGGGAAATCATGAGCCAGATCCCAATCAAGATCTGAAACATCATCAAATAGAATAGGCGCCTCATGATATCCCACCTCCTTTCCCGTCTTGGGCCTGATCATCCCTCTCATCCTTTTTCTGGAAAAGCATGAGCTCAAAAGTGATTCCCTTCCGTATCCGTCCCTACTACCGCACGAGCGAAACGAAACCCTCTTGTCTCGTGCGAGGTGCTCTTCGGATTGCCTTTCGTTCCCTCGCGTGCTTTCGGCGAAACACCCAGCTCCTTCAACTTACTTTCCCACTGCTCCACCATCCCCTTGAGCTCGTCGACCTTCGCCTTTGCTTGGAAAGGATCGGAGTTGATCATTTCTTTCACCTTCCCGATACCTTCGGTGATTGCCTGTGCATCCTTCTTCCAGGCCTCTCGATCCTTCAATTTGCCCCAAGTCTTTTTCGCCGCGCCTTCTACGTTTTTCCACGATTCCTCCAAGGATGCCAAAGCAGCCTTCACCTGCTCCATGAGAGCCTTTTTCCCCGTCTCAACGCCGGCCGCGGCCTTTTCAAAGGCCGCCTTGGCGGCGAGATAGCCCTCTTTAGCCTCCTTATACTTTTTCTCTTTCATCTTCGACTCCGCGCCTTCCCACAACCTATTGGCGGCTTCGTGGTCAGCGGCCGCATACTTATCGGCACCAGCTGAAAGGGCAGATTCCCTTGCCTGATTCGCAGCGGCTCGCTCTGCCTCAGGGGGCTTCGCACAGCCTACGAGGATGCCCACCAAACCAAGAAGGACTAGGAACGAAATAAACCATTTCACCCGCTTCATAACTGAAACCCTCCTTTCCTCCATGGGCCTTCCATTCCTGCGCATAACGGTGTCCCTAAACCCTAAGTTCTCTTTTTCCCTTCCTTCCCCTTGGAGTGTTGCCGATTCTCCAAAACCATCTCGTCGAGGATTTCGCCACAGAAGAGACATCTCCACCCCCAGAAGCTCCCCTCGCGACAGCGAAACATCTCGTAGTTCATCATCCCATTACAGCGATTGCACCTCATTTGCCTTCCTTCCTCGGGTCAAGGGAAGTCCCTGAACACCTCCTTTCGTCACAGGGATCGAATCTCTTGTCTCATGAAGATGGCATACGAGATTGCGAAACAGACCGCTGTGATGGCAATGAGGGTAATAATATAGGGCATCACGAGAAGGACGCTCTCGCTAAGTTCCAGGGGTCCTCCAAAACGCTCCTGGGAAAGTTTTTCCATCGGGCCCATCAGAACGATGGACCGAGTCGTCTTTCGAAGAGGATCGATGATCGTCGCCGTTGCATCGGTATAGAGTCCCATCGGAGAGATCAGACTGAAAGCCTTCTGCATCTTCGCCACTTTGATGACCGCATCTGGGCCCGTTCCCACATCCCCCACCACGGCATTCGCTAAGATGTTGGCTCCCAGGGAGATGAAGAAAGAGAAAAAGATCCACGCAGCCAATGCGGCCAACGCAGAGGTCGCAATACTTCTGAATAGGATGGAAAAGAGAATGGCGACGCCCAACCAAAAAGAGATATAGACGATACTGAGGACCAGATAGAGGAGAATCCTCCAAACCTCCTCCATCCCAGGAACGACACCCACCATCTTCAGTCCTAACCCTGTGATCACCAGAACGATCGAAACCATCATGACGCTGATCGTCACCACCCCTGCCAGGAATTTTCCGTTCACGACCGAATCTCGATAGATGGGCTGAGACAGCAAGCGGCTGAGGGTGCCTTCGTTCCTTTCCCTGTTGATCATGTCAAATCCTAAGATGAGGCCGATCAACGGACCGAAGAAGGCCACGAATTGGGCCAACGAAAACAACGCCCCCCTCGAGGTAAAGAGCATGAGGAAGACGAATTTCGGCTTCGCCACCCCTTCCAGCTCTTGCCGGAGATTGAGCCCTACCATATAGGCGATGACCAAGCTGACCATGCCGATGAGGGCGAAAAGGATCATGAAACGCGTGCTGCTAAAATGATCGGCCAGCTCTTTTTTGCAGATTGCCATGAGTCCCTTCACGGTTACGCCTCCTTAAAATATCTCATATAGATCTCTTCCAACGTGTAAGTCTCGGTGCCCACTCCCAACTTTTCTTTGGCCAAGACCTCCATCGGACCTTGTGCGACCATCCGTCCCTTGATCATAATCCCGACCCGATTGCAGATTTTTTCGACCTGATAGAGAAGATGGGAGGAAAGAACAACGGTCATCTTCTTCTCCTGCGTGAGCCTCTCGATCAGTTCCAGCATCTTATTCGTTGCCTCCGGGTCGAGACCAAGGGTGGGTTCGTCCAGGAAGGCAACTTTTGGATCCTTAACGAGAAGCTCGGCGACCCCGAGGCGCTGCCTCATCCCGCGGGAGTAGGCTCCCACCTTCTTTGTGGCTTCTTCATGAAGCCCCACGATCTTCAGAGCCGTCTCAATCCGCTCCTCCGCCACCTCCGGAGCAAGGCCATTTAACTCAGCCACGAATCGGAGGGTCTGTCTCGCATCCAGCTCACGGTAGAACCCCATATTTTCTGGCATGTAACCAATCATGCCCTTCACCTTTATGGGGTCTCGAGTTGGATCGACTCCCAGCACTCGCGCTTTCCCACGGGTCGGCTCGGTCAGACCGAGGAGCATGAGAAGCGTCGTCGTCTTCCCTGCTCCATTCGGTCCGAGAAAACCGAACACCTCGCCCTCTTGGACACTAAAGGAGAGGCGATCCACCGCCACCTGGTTGCCATAGACCTTCGTCAATTCCTCCGTTTGGATGATCGCTTGTCCAGCCATGTTATCGCCTCCCCAACCATCGGAAAAGACCGGTGAGCCCAACGACGACGCAGACGATGATCCCAATCCCGATCCACCCCCACGTTCTCGAAGCCTTCACGGTGACGCGAAACTCGAGGGTCTTTTTGGCCTTTTCTCCTTCCACCTCCGCACCCACAGAGTAGTCCCCGACAAGGGCCTCCTCATAGGGTGTCACAATCATTTCAACCTGCTTGATCTCACCTGGCTCAATGGCAGGGATCTTCTCCGGTTTGAACTCCACCTTCCAGTTTTCCGGCTTGAACGATTTGAATTTGATGTCATGATTCGTCGCCGTTCCTGTGTTCTTAATGTAGAAGGAGACGTTGGCGGGCTTTCCCTGCCTTGCTTCCAAGGAAAGCAATCCCGTGAGCGTTCCCACATCCAATGCATAGGTCCCCGTAACGATGACGGTCAGTTTCGCCTCCGCCCGAGCATCCCCCGAACTCACCCGGACCGTGATTGGATACTCTCCGGCTTTGGCCAGTGGAGATGGCTTTACCTCCACAGCTACCGTCTCGCTTTGATTCGCCTTCAACCGGATGCTTGAAAAATATTTATCCTCCCAACGGGGTTTGAAATTCACTGTCCAGCCTTCCGGGGCCTGAGCGGAGAGATCGAAGACGGCTTCTCTGTCGAGTTTGCTTTCGGCCTCCAACGAGAATTCAAACTTTGCATCGGAGGGACCTCGCAACACAGGATAGGAGGTGGTCAATTTCACCCCCTTTGCCTCCGGCGCTCCTTTCTCCTTTTCCTGAACCTTGACCAAGATGGTCTGCTCCATGTTGAACTTGCCGTCTAACGTCTTTGCCTTGACGACGAATTTGTACTCCCCCACCTTAAGATCCTTCTCAGGCACCGCCTCGAAGGTGAGGGTCTTATCTTGTCCCGAAGGCACATGAACTCCCATCACCGCGTAACGGTAGGTCTTGGTCTTTGCTTTCCAACCCTTCGGCTGGGAATCGATCCAGACCTCCACGTCCTCGTTCGATTTCCCTCGATTGTGAAAGATGAGGTCCATGCTGACCTCTTCCTTGGGAGGAACAACAATCACTGGATACTCCGCTGCCATCTCGATTAGCCTGTCCGGTTTCTTCTCCCCCTCATCTTTCTTCTCATCACTGAGGTTCAAGGAAGGAAATAGGAGGAAGAGTGAGAGTAAAAGTGACAAGACATAGACGAAACTGCGGGCTTTCCCTGACCGATTCATAGAATCACCTCCGGAATTTTTTGCTCACCCTTTTCCAAGCAGAACACAGGGTGCGTTAAGGCACAGTCTCCAATCGATCCCACTGCAACGTTGCGGCCACGCAGAATGCTTGGTCTTTGAAAAGATCGTTCGAACCGGAAGGAAGGTTACCTCAGATCCATCTGAATGAACATCGAACGTTTGTTCTCATAGGACAAATCGCATGACTCGTTAGAATTTCAATACGGCCGTTCCCCATGAATGTCAACGGATCTCAAAAATGTCTCAAGACAACCTTCCTTCATAGAGAACGATTTGGAACAGAATCAAGAATTATCTTTTTCTAATCGTGGAAAGCATGCAACCGATGGTAATGACTGCGAAAAAAATAATCACTCTTCAGTGATTTGTCAAATCAATAACCCTCAAGACGCACTTTGAGTTGTCGTTTCGGCTGGATTGGACTTAGGTGAGATTTTTTAATAATTTTAGGCGGTTAACGCCGGCATCCCATTATTTCTCCCTGTGGGAAAAAGAAACAAAGGGTCCCAAGAGAAGTGAACAATCTTCCTTCAAATCTACGGTTCGAGGAGCTTTACCCATTCGACGATGCCTGTCCGGATCATCATCATTGCAAAGGCAGCAAGGAGCAATGCAAATACCTTACCGATTCCTTTGGTACCCCCCTCCTTCAAAAGCTGCATAATGCGAGAGGAATGACTGAAGACGAACCAAACGATGAGAAGATTCACGATGAAACAGAGGATGGTTGAGACGTACCCATACGCCGAAGCGCTGATCAAGAGAAGGGTAAGAACTCCGGGCCCTACGATCAAGGGAATCCCGATCGGAACCACTCCCAAGGTCTCTTTCGGAAAGGTCCTCGTCCTTTCGGGAAAGATGAGATCCACGATGGCAATGATGAAGAGAAGGATGCCCCCGGCGACCTTGAAATCAGCCACGCTGATCCCCAAGAGTTCGAAGACCGATCTCCCTGCTGCAAGAAATCCTACACCTACAAAGAAAGCCGTTACCGTAGACTGACGAACGACTCTTTTCCTTTCCCCCGTCGTCATTTCCGACGTTAACGACACAAAGACAGGCAGAATTCCCAATGGGTCAAAGGCAACAAAGAAGGGGATGAAAGGAAGAAAGATCGTTAATGACATCCATTGCGCGATGATCTCACCCACCCATGCCATCGAGGTTTCTCCTCCGAGCCACAAATAAAAAAGGCACCCGCCAGGGGTGCCTCGAGGCGCAGCCGTCCGGCTTAATTTATTCAACTTTGATCTTGATCTCTTTCTTCTTCGCCTCCTCGGTCTTCGGCAGAGTGACCTTCAACACGCCATTCTTAAACGTGGCATTGATCTTGTCACTCTGAACCTGGCCGGGGAGTCGAACCGACCGGCTGAAGGATCCGTAGCACCGCTCGATCACGTGATAGTTTTCTTCCTTCTCCTCTTTCTCCTGTTTCTTCTCCCCTTTGATCGTAAGGACATCGTCCATCAGCGAGATGTCGATATCCTTCGGATCAATTCCGGGAAGTTCCGCCTTCACCACATAGTCGTTCTTCGTTTCGGAAACATCGAGCATCGGAAGCCACTCCGCAGCAGCCTCCTCCACTCTTGCCGGCCTTCTTTCGAAGAAGCTATCCCAGATCCGGTCCATCTCCCTCCTCATCCTCTCCAACTCCCGAAAGGGTCTCCAGGGTGCCAATTCCCATGCCATGGTCAATCCCTCCTTTCAGAATGATCGTAAAAACCTACGCCAAAAATAATCACTCTTTCGCTTTTGTCAAGCGATCTGACAGGCTTTTCGTAATCGCTCAGTCGATTGGGCAAACTCGACGGAATCAGAGAGGGATGTCGCAGAAAATCTTACAGCGGAACCCTTAGCTTGTCCCCTAGCCTGAAGACTCCAATTAGAAATTGGGAGGACTCTCCTGTCAGGGGCGAAGTGACCTTTGCCAAACGATCATCCCAAATTGTCCGCTTGGTAAGATTTTCGGAGATATCCCTGTCCGATGACCCGATCTTCTCTATGCTTCAGTGACGCATTACGGCTTTTTACGTTTTCTCCTTTGGCCGTTTAGGTTACCTTTCAAAGGAACCTCTTCCCTCACCTACGGAAATACTGGTCGATCCATTCTTTCAGGGTCAGGTATCGCATCGTTTGGATGTCGAATTGCCTCTTCTCCAAAATCTTTTTCTCCTCCGCTTCCCTCAGGATTTCCTGAAGGAGCTCAGCCATCTCCTCCTTCGCGAATCGATACTCTTTCGAAAGGCCGATCGCCCCCTGAGCATTACGATCCTCGAGAATCAGCTGCTTGACCGCCTTGCGCTGGAGGTCTCTGATTTCATCGGGCCTTCTGCCGAACGATTCAGCGATCCGTACAGCAGCAGCATAGTTTCTCGTCTCTATCGCTCGCTCCAGTTCTTGAAGAGATTCCTTCTCCATCGCGCCCTCCGGAGAGCTCTCTCGAGAGAGCCCCTTAACTCCTCAAGGCCCCGAGAGCGGCCGCGCGCACAGTGCCCATCCACTCTCAATCCATTAAAGGAATTTTTGAGGTTCCCATCAGCTTGGGTAACGCAATCCCTTTTCCTCTTTTTTCGTCAACCTCTCGAACTCCCTGAGGAGTTCCTCTTGCCGCTTCGTCAGCGTCTTCGGTGTCTTGATGACGGTCTGGACGACCAGATCCCCTCTTCCACGACCCCCCAGTTTTGGGAAACCCTCTCCCTTGATCCTAAAGATATCCCCGCTTTCCGTTCAGGAATCCGAGGGTATCTTCGACAGCGGAAGAGGCCCGATCAACGATGAGTGGGATACCTTTCTTTGCGCCTGGCTTCAAGTTCCTTGACCCTCGCTTCGAGTTGAAAAATCCTTTCCTCCGTCACCTTCTTGAAGGTCTCCATTTCGAGATCCTTTGAAGCGAGCCTCTGATCCTTGTATCGCAATTCATCCCTGAGCCGATCGATCTCTGCCTCTTTCTGCTCGAGTATCTTCCTTTCGAGCTCTTCTCTTGTCTCGGTTGGGTGACGCCTCATGCCCTCAATGGGCGGCAAAAAAGCCCTCTTCTGTGGATGGCCACGCTTCGGGGATGGTCGATGTCGCCTGGCGGATTCTCCCTCCAGACTCGCACTCCGGTGTTGCTCCCTCACCGAGCCCTCCTTCCGAAAAATTGCACCGAGAACCCTTCGGACCTCGGACCCGATTTGCCCTCGAAGAAGGCGAACCAAAGGGCGAAATCGCTTTGAAAATAATCACCTCCACGAAGAAAATCAACCCGTTCGCGCTCGATCTCAAGGTCTCAGCATCGCACCTTCAACAAATTCGAGGCACGAGACCAGCCGAGCGGTAAGCGTTGATCCTGAGTGGTGCTACCCCTTACGACCCGAAAGCCAAGGTTACCGTTCGCTCGCTCGTGTCAACCTCCGAGACCCCCCATACTCAAAAGGAGGGAGAACCGGAAATTTCTTAACCCATTGGAATATTTTAAAAATTTTGTTTCTTAGAGCCTTTTGACCGACAGCTTGAACGAGAAAAGATGGCAATCGGGAATTTTTACAGCCCGCTCCGAACCCCTTACTCAGAAAGAGAACCTCTCTTGACAAAGCTCAGGGGGATGCTTAATTTTTCAACGTTACTTCGCGCACTTAAGCCTTGTAGTTCCGATGCCGTCCCTGATGTTTAGAATATGCCTTTTCATCGTCGAGATCCTCTTTTTTAGGGGGCCACCGAAGTGCCCTATGGAATGAATCACCATCAGCCTCGTTGGGCTGTCACGAATGAGCATAACATTCACTAAAACCGAGAAAGGAGGCTTTCGCGTATGAAGGTCAGACCGCTCCGTGATCGAATCATCGTGAAAAGATTGGAGGAGGAGGAGAAGACAAAAGGGGGGATCATCATTCCCGATACGGCAAAGGAAAAGCCCTATGAAGGTAGGGTCATTGCTGTGGGGGATGGAAGGATCAAAGAAGATGGAACGAAGATTCCCATGGAGGTGAAGAAGGGAGACCGCATCCTTTTCGCCAAGTATGCGGGCTCCGACGTGAAAATCGATGGGGAAGATCATCTCATTATGAGAGAGGACGATGTCCTTGCGGTAATTGAAGAATAACTAGGGAGAAAGGAGGATTTCTATGGCGAAGGAACTGAGGTTCGGACAGGATGCAAGAAACGCTATTCTTGAAGGGGTGAATATCCTTGCGGATGCCGTGAAGGTCACCCTTGGCCCCAAGGGGAGGAACGTGGTTCTTGAAAAATCTTTTGGTTCTCCTACCGTTACCAAAGACGGTGTGACGGTCGCCAAGGAAATCGAGCTTGAAGACCACTTCCGGAACATGGGCGCCAAGATGGTGAAGGAGGTGGCGAGCAAGACCTCCGATACGGCCGGGGACGGAACGACGACGGCGACCCTTCTGGCCCAGGCGATTTATCGAGAGGGATACAAGATGGTGGCGGCAGGGGCTAACCCCATGGATTTGAAACGGGGAATCGATGCAGCCGTCGAACAGGTTGTCAAGGAATTGAAGAAACTCTCCAAACCTGTCAAGGACCAGAAGGAGATCTCTCAGGTGGGGACGATCTCAGCGAATAATGATCCCACAATCGGCAAGCTCATTGCGGAGGCGATGGAGAAGGTCGGCAAGGAAGGGGTGATCACCGTAGAAGAGGCAAAGGGCATGGAGACCACCCTTGAGATTGTGGAGGGGATGCAGTTCGACCGCGGCTACATTTCCCCGTATTTCATCACCGACCCCGAGAAGATGGAGGCCGTTCTCGAAGATCCCTACATCCTCATCTACGAAAAGAAGATCTCCAATATGAAAGACTTTCTCCCCATCTTAGAGAGCGTGGCCAAGACGGGGAAACCTCTCCTCGTCATTGCCGAGGATGTGGAAGGAGAAGCCTTAGCCACTTTGGTTGTAAACAAACTTCGGGGCACACTCAAATGCGCGGCCGTGAAGGCCCCCGGTTTTGGAGATAGAAGGAAGGCCATGCTCGAGGATATCGCCATCCTCACCGATGGGAAGGCGATCTCGGAAGATGTGGGTATTAAGCTCGAAAATCTCCGGTTGGAAGACCTCGGAAGAGCGAAGAAGGTGGTGATTGACAAGGATAATACCACGATCGTCGAAGGAGCAGGAAAGCCTTCTGCCATCGAGGGCCGGATTAAACAGATTCGCGTCCAGATCGAGGAGACGACTTCCGATTACGACAGGGAAAAGCTCCAGGAAAGGTTGGCCAAAATGGCAGGAGGAGTGGCTGTGATTAAGGTCGGGGCAGCCACGGAAACCGAGATGAAGGAGAAAAAGGCGAGAGTGGAAGATGCACTCCACGCCACTCGAGCCGCCGTGGAGGAAGGGATTGTCCCAGGCGGTGGGGTTGCCTACCTGAGATGCCTCCCAGCACTGAGCAAAATGAAATTGGAAGGGGACCGCAAGACAGGGCTTGAGATCGTTCAACGGGCCCTGGAGGAGCCCATCCGCCAGATCGCGCAGAACGCTGGCAAGGAGGGCTCAGTGGTCGTGGAGAAGGTGAAACAGGAGAAGGATGCGTTCGGATTCGATGCCGAAAAAGAGGATTATGCGGATATGATGGAGGCAGGCATCATCGATCCGACCAAGGTGGTGAGACTGGCGCTGCAGAATGCAGCGAGCGTAGCCTCCCTTTTGATCACCACGGAGGCGGTGGTGGCTGAAAAACCGAAGAAGGAGTCGGCGACTCCACCCATGCCGCCTCCAGAATACTAATCGATTTGGCAGGGACAGGGCCCAAGACCCTGTCCCTCATTTTCTCGCAGCGATCGGGGCTTTCCTCCAACCCAACTCCCTTTCGGTTTCCTTCCCAATGACGTTGTGATTCAGGCTATTTCCCCTTCATGCCTCGGGGGCTTCTTCAAACATCAACCTTAATCCATAGAGGAGTTGGGCTTTGGTAAAGGGTTTCGTCATGTAGTAGTCGGCGCCCATCTCATAGCCTTTGAACATATCCTGGTCCTCATTTTTGGCTGTCAAAACGATCGTGGGAAGATGCTCTGTCTTGGGGTTCGATCTCACCTCCCTCAAAACTTCCCACCCGTCTTTCTTGGGCATCATGATATCGCAGATGAGCAGATCGAAATTCTCCTTGCCCAGCTGCGCGACGGCCTCGGTTCCGTCTGCGGCCTCGATGACGTCGTAACCCCACTTGGTGAGATTGATCCTCAGGAACTTGCGAATCACCTCTTCATCGTCAACGATCAGTATCTTTTTTCGCATGGCTCACTCCTCCTGACCGGAAGGGGAAACTTGATGGTGAACGTGGTTCCCACCCCTTCCCGGCTCTCTACATCGATCGTTCCTTCGTATTTCGTCACAATCCGATAGACGATGTTTAAACCGAGCCCCGTGCCTTCTCCAGGGCTTTTCGTCGTGAAGAAAGGATCGAAAATCTTGTTCAGAGATCTGGCGGGTATCCCTTTCCCCGTATCCCTCACCTGGATCTCCACCGTATCCTTCCCGGAACGCGTAGAGAGAATAACCTTCCCTCCCTTTCCGTCCAGGGCTTGGAAGGCGTTGGTGATCAGGTTCGTAAAGACCTGCTGGATCTCGCCCGCGCTCGCCTCGATCTTCTCGACCGGCTCAAGCGCCTTGATCACTTCCGCGGAATGCTTCTTGAAGACGAATTGTACCATCCGCAAGGATTCTTCGAGAACCTCGTTAACATCGATGAGACCCTGTTCCTCTTTCTTGGCGAGCCTGGAGTAGGACCTCAGCCCATTGACGATTTCCGCAATGCGATGGGCACAATTGAGAATGTCCGTCAAGTAACCCTTGTTCTCCCGGGGGTCTTCCTCCTCGAGGGCGAGCTCTGCCATCCCAATGATCCCACTTAAAGGATTGTGAATCTCATGGGCCATACCCGAAGCTAGGATTCCGATGCCCGCCAATTTTTCCGATTGAATCAGTTGTTGCTGAAGCCGCTGCTCTTCCGTAATGTCCCGGACATACTCTATGGCGGAGGTCAGTTCCCCTTTTTCGTCCAGAATCGGATACGAGAAGAGTCGCAACGTGACATCGCCCTCCTGTAAGCTCATCGTCGAAGACGAAGGCTGCCGCGTTTGAATCGTTACCGAGACAGGACACCCCTCACAGGGAAGCGTTCTTTGGTAGTAGGCCTCGTAACACTTCCGACCAATCAGTTCGTTGAACGTCGCGTTATGCTTCTTCGCAACCGAACGGTTTAACCGAAGAATCGTGTAGTCGGCCGACTGGATGGAGATGAAATCCTGAATGCCATCGAAGATGGCCTCCAAATTTCTCTTGGCCTCCCGGATCTTCTTTTCAAGTTTTCGCTGCTCCGTGAGGTCACGGAAGATCATCTGATAGAAGGACTCGTCTCCCAAATCGATCCTCTTGGTGGAAAGATCGACCTCCATTGAAACTCCATCTCGTCCCAGTATGGAAAGGGAATCTGTCCTCGCCTCACCGTGGACCTGCACTTCCCCAAAATGGGCTGTGATTTTGCTTTGATCCTCGGGACGAAAGAGAACCGAAATCTCACGTCCCAGGAGCTCTCCTTTCGCGTAGTGGGTGGCGGCTTCGACTTTCTTATTGACATCCGCGATCTGTAACTGAGGGGCTCTCAGGATGATCACCCCATCATTTCCGTTTTCAAAGAGTCCACGATATTTATCCTCGGAGATCATCAGCTTCTCGCGGCTCTCTTTTGTTAGGCTTTGAATAATATATCCATAGAAAACCGTCATAACGAAGATGAAAGGAACTCGGAGGATGTAACTGCCGGCGCGCTCGGACAGGAGGAGACCCCAGGAATGGAGAAGAATTCCATAAAGAATTGTGATCATGCCTCCAATCGCCATCAATAATTTGAAATTGCGACTCAGTGACACGAGGATCACAAGGAGAAAGAAGACAAGGTAAAAGTCCGTGGCCATCTTTTCAGAGACATACATCCCGCAGGAGATGATGCCGGTATCGAAGAACACCAAAGCGTGGAAGAATTTTGAATGATAGAAAAGTCGGGTGGGCAGGAAGGTCAGAAAAATATTGGAAAGGACATATCCAACGATAAGAGCGTGACTCCATAGGGGATCTGAAATTCTTCCCCTCCCAAATAGGATGAGGAAGGCCATCAGGATGATGGCTCCCCATCGAAGAGTCAGAACGGTCTGTTTTCTTTCTGGAAACTTCAATTCAAAAAACATGGTAACAGGTCACGAACTTATCAAACCTAGTTCACCTTAAAGGCGTGGCGGCAAGAAACGTGCCATTCTTGACGGAGCCCTTTGGCTTCATAATCAATTGTTAATTCACATAAAGTCGGAATGGGGCACCAATCCCCTCTCAGAAGAGGCAGGTCAGAAATGCCGCGGGTTTGCCTATTTCCGCTTTTTCTTGACATTTTGTCACATTGGGGGAAGGCCTGCTTTGGCTCTCTTAAGCAGGAAAGATGGGCGCTCGAATCAACCTACGACGTGATCTTATGTACAAGGGTCTCTCAGTTCGGCGGTCTCATATCTAAGTGGATATGATCGGCGTGACGCTTCCTCTAAGTCCCCATATATTGGACGGACTGCAGGCGATAGCTTCACCCATGCCCAGTGCAAGCATCATCTGATACGGAAACCCTTATCAGTCGTTCCGCAGCCCCCCTTATGGCTTCTGCGTAGGTCCCCTGAACCGTGGGACCGGAAGGTATTCCACCGAAGGAGTATGTCTTACCGGCTGGGGATAGAGGTTCATGAGTTGGTAGAGCTCCGATGGGATCTCCTTGCTGACATGGAGACCAAGGTTCTTCGCCTCCTCATAGGTGATGGGGTAGTCATGGGTCCAACGGCCCTCCGTAAGAAGCTTTGCAAGTTCTTCAGCCTTTTCATTGGGGTACTTATCGCTCAGAAGGAACTTCACCTGAGTCCTCAACTGCTCGATGGCTTTCCTTCCTACGTCCGCCAGGATCCAGGAGCGGTCGTCAATGTCAGCAATGGGCTTATTCTCAATCAACCTCAAAAGGGAGGCCGCTGGGTATTCTCCTAACTGGGGATCCACCGGACCGAGGACTGCGTGCTCCCCCATCACGATCTCATCGGCGGCGAGGGCAATTAAGGTTCCCCCTGACATGGCGTAGTGGGGAACGAAGGCCGTCACTTTTGCACGATGGAGTCGGATAGCATAGGCGATCTGATAAGAGGCAAGGACCAATCCGCCAGGAGTATGGAGGACGATATCGATAGGAACATCCGGGTCGGTCATATGGATCGCCCGTATCACCTCCTCCGAATCGTTGATGTCGATATATCTCAAAATAGGAAACCCGAGAAGATTCATCGTTTCCTGCCTGTGGACCAAAAGGATGACCCTCGAATTTCTCATCTTCTCGAGCTTGAAGATACATCTCTGTCGGTTCGCTTGAAGCAGGCGCTTTCTCAAAAGAGGTTGAAGCGCTGCAATCATGAAAAAGATCCAGAATAGGCTCGAAATGTCGAATTTCATATTCTCCTCCTCCGGTAAGATTTTTCATTCCTTGCGGAAGGTTAAGAACCATTTCCTCCCCGTTCCCTCAATGGAATTGACTGGCCATCT
>FWPV01002837.1_pt1 | contig 40995 bp, 25 predicted proteins | sample 2228371 | NCBI WGS metagenome assembly FWPV01 (sample SAMEA103939776, study PRJEB20133) | metagenome
GCGTCTCGGAATAGTGAGCCGACCCGAGCGCTTGGTGCCACCCATCTTTGTGGTTGAAAATAAACAAGATCGATCGCGAAGTGGCGCCGGGGGTGAACCGCGACAGGACCCGTCGGGTGCTTCAAGCTGGAAGGCCCGAGGTTGATTTGGCCTGAAGCGCTGTATTATACTACTTTTTCTTCCACCAGGGTAAAAAAACAACCCGAGAGGAGTTTTTTTTCTTTTCTGTCGAGGAGATAGGACCATGAGAAGAGTTATTATCATGGGCGCTGCAGGGAGAGATTTCCATAACTTCAACGTTTTTTTTCGTGATAACCCCGCTTACCGGGTGGTGGCTTTTACGGCCACCCAGATTCCCGACATCGAAGACCGGAAATATCCGGCTGAACTCGCTGGCAAGCTCTATCCGAAGGGAATCCCCATCTACGCGGAAGAAGAGCTACCTTCCCTCATCCAAAAGCACCGGGTGGAAGAGGTCGTCTTTGCCTACAGCGATGTCTCCCATGAATACGTGATGCACCGGGCGTCTCTTGCCCACGCGGCTGGCGCCAGCTTCTCCCTTCTCGGACCGGCCGACACCATGCTCAAAAGCCGGAAGCCGGTTATCTCCGTCTGCGCCGTGCGAACGGGCTCAGGCAAAAGCCAAACCAGCCGCAAAATCGCCGTCCTTCTCAAAACCAAGGGGAGGAAAGTGGCTGTCATCCGTCATCCGATGCCCTACGGGGACCTGGTCAAACAAAAGGTCCAGCGTTTTGCGTCCTATGAGGACCTTGACCGCCATGAATGCACTATCGAGGAAAGGGAAGAATATGAGCCACACATCGACAACGGCGTGGTTGTCTATGCCGGGGTGGATTACCAGGCCATTTTGAAGCAAGCAGAAAAAGAAGCGGATGTGCTCCTCTGGGATGGAGGCAACAATGACTTCCCCTTCTTCGTTCCCGACTTAGAGATCGTCGTCGTTGACCCCCACCGGGCAGGCCACGAACTCCTTTACCATCCAGGCGAAACAAATTTTCGTCGAGCTGATGTCATCGTCATCAACAAAATGGATACGGCTTCCCCCGACCAGGTGGAAGCAATAAAGAAAAACATCAAAGCCATTAACCCGGGGGCGACCATCGTCCGGGCCAACTCGAGGATAAAAGTGGAGGATGGCCAGGTTATAGCTGGGAAGCGAGTCCTGGTCATCGAGGATGGCCCAACCCTGACCCACGGTGGGATGACCTACGGAGCGGGCGTTGTTGCCGCGCGCCACTACGGGGCTCGCGAGATCATCGACCCCCGTCCCTGGGCTGTCGGGAGCATCCGGGAAACGTTCAAAAAATACAGCCATCTGGACAAGGTCCTCCCGGCCATGGGTTATGGCGAAAAACAGGTCCGGGAACTCGACCGGACCATCGACAAGGTCGAATGCGACCTGGTGGTAAGCGCCACGCCGATCGACCTCACCCGGGTCATCACCCCCAACAAAAGAATCCTCAGAGTGCGCTACGAGCTCGAAGAAATCGGCTCGCCCACGCTCAAGGATATTCTTCAAGGTTTCTAATGAAAAGGAAGATTGCTCTGATTGCTTTTGGGGGGAATGCTCTCCTGCCCGAGAACCAGCGCGGGCTGCAGGAAGAGCAAATGCGCAACGCTCAGCACGCGGCCAGGTTGATGGTTCATATTGTAAGCAAAGGCTACGAACTTATCATCGTCCATGGCAACGGCCCTCAGGTCGGCAACCTGCTCATCCAGATGGAGGAAGCGGTGACCAAGATTCCGCCCTTCTCTCTGGATGTCTGTGACGCTATGACCGAAGGGAGCATGGGCTTTATGCTGGAGAAAGCCATCATCAATGAGCTCCGCACTCGCTCCCTGGACAAGGAAGTGGTCACAATCATCACCCAGGTGCTGGTAGACAAAGAGGACCCGGCTTTCCAAAACCCGACCAAGCCGGTTGGCCCCTTCTACAGTAAATATCGAGCTCAGATGCTGGCGCGAGAAAAAAAATGGACGATGATTGAAGACGCCGGACGTGGCTACCGGAAGGTCGTCCCTTCGCCTCGCCCGATCGATGTCGTTCCCAAGTGGATCATCCGCGACCTCGTCAGGGCGGGCCGGATTGTCATCGCCGCTGGAGGGGGCGGAATCCCGGTGATCATCAACGGCCGGGGCCTGTTTAGAGGCATCGAGGCCGTGATCGACAAAGACTATGTGGCCAGTCTGATCGCCCGGGAAGTCAAAGTTGACCTCTTCATCATCCTGACGAATATCGACCGGGTTTATCTCAATTTTGGGACGCCCGAGCAAAGGCCCATCGACAGGATGACTGCTGCCGAAGCCCAAGAATATCTTAAACAGGGGCATTTCCCGGCCGGCTCGATGGGCCCGAAAATCGAAGCTGCCATCGAATACATCCAGGCCGGGGGGCAAGAAGTCCTCATCACTTCGGCCAGCTATCTCAAGGCTGCCCTGATCAAGCGCTCGGGAACGCGCATTGTCGCTTCATAGACACCGGAGGTAAAAATGAAAAAGGATTTTATTTCAATCCACGACCTTACCCTTTACGAATTCCATGAAATCATGGACCTGGCGCGAGAGATAAAAGAGCATCCCGACCGTTTTCACAAGGCCCTGAAGCGACGCATTCTGGCCATGATTTTCCAGAAGCCCTCACTCCGGACGAGGATGACTTTCGAGGTTGGGATGCTGGAGCTTGGCGGATCGGCTATTTATTTAGGCCCGGCCGATAGCCAGATTGGGACGCGCGAAACTTTTGCCGATGTCGGCAAAAACCTTGAAAGGTGGGTCGACGGCATCATGGTCCGGACTTTTGCTCACCAGAACATCCTTGACCTGGCTCAAAGCGTCCGCATTCCCGTCATCAACGGTCTCTCTGACCTTCTCCATCCCTGTCAAGCAATGGCCGACTTCTTCACCCTTAAAGAAAAAAAAGGAGACTGGCGAAGCCTCCACTTAGCCTGGGTCGGAGATGGCAACAATGTTTGCCACAGCCTCCTTTATGCCGCGGCCAAGACCGGCACCCGGATGTCTGTGGCCACCCCTCCAGGATACGAACCCAAGCCGGAAATTGTCGAGCTCGCCCGCCAGGATGGTCTAGAAACAGGCTTTCAGCTTTCCTTGACTCATGACCCTTATGAGGCCGTCAAGGAAGCGGACGCCATCTACACGGACGTCTGGGCTTCCATGGGCCAGGAGTCCGAAAAAGAGGCAAGAGCAAAGATTTTTGCCCCATATCAAGTTAATGCGGACCTGATGGCAAGGGCCAAGAAAGGCGCTCTCTTCATGCATTGCCTGCCAGCTCACCGAGGGGAGGAAGTCACCGATGAGGTTATTGACTCGGCCGCTTCGGTCGTCTACGACCAAGCTGAGAACAGACTTCATATCCAGAAGGCGATTATGGTATTATTAATGGGCAAAAAGAAGAAACATGGCCAGTGAAGAAAGCTTAACTCGGGTTACTGAAGAAAATATCGCTTTCCTGGAAAAGGAATTTGAACTGTCGCCTCGCCCTTTCTCTCTGCGAGAAATCACCGAGAAGCTGGCTTTCCATAAAACGGCCAGCCAGCGGGTCCAGGATGTCCTCAAATATGACCCCTATGCCAAGTATGAGGTTGGAGATTTCATCTATAAGGAATACGACGAACCCCTGACCGTGAGCAGCAAGACGGTCGAGCACTTTAAAGGGGCCGTTGTCTTGCGCGTCATCCAAAAAACTTATTACCCGAGTTATCAGTGCGAAATGTTGGAGGTGGATTATACGGGAGGGGGGATTTTTCGCAAGTACATCGATTATATGAAAAAGACAAAAACCCAGATTCTTCTCCCGTCCAACCTCGAAGGAAAAGCCCTGCCACCCGAGAAAATGGAAAAAAGCGAAGACCCACGCCTGACCGAGCTGCCGATGATGGACCGGGATATCAAAGCCCTTGAAAAAAGCCTTCGCCAGGAGCTGGCCCGGTCAGATAAATTCTTCTCCTGGAACGATTTCTGGCAACTCGAGAAAAACCGCGTCGATATTCCCGAAGAAAAAATCCAGGCGATTGAAAATCTCATCCAGAATGCTGGTCGGTCCGTTTCCACCGAGGAGCTTGTTACCCAGCTCTTCGGGTTTGAACCCTCCCATAACCTCTTCGAGATGACCTGCCTTTCCCTGAATAGCGCCCTGGAAAAGAAAGGAAAGAAGGATTTTGTTTTTGTCTCGCCAGCTGGCTGGGGCAAGTGGCATCTCAAAAGTATCCTCAACGCGCTCCTCGAAGGGCTTCCCCTGGCCGCTCCGTCAGCCCCCCTGCCCGAGTTTTTCGGGGTTGAGAAGCCGGCCATCAGCACTTTCCATGAATTCCCGCTCAAAATCTATCTCACCTGGAGAGAAGTCCTTTCGGGCGGACTCAAAGTGCCGAGGAGCCTGAGTAAAGAGCTCTCCCGCAGCCGGGAGTACGAATTCATTGACGTCGAAGAAGGCAAGAGTTATACCGTCTATTATTACCCGTCAAGCGGCTTTTTCCTGGGGCTCAAAGATTTCTACGCAACGAACAACATTCCGCAGGGAACGAGCCTCACCCTTGACCGGAAGAACGAGCTCCAGTTTAATTTCTGGCTCAAAAAATCCAAAAAGAAAATTGCCTCCGTCCAGCTTGAATACGACGCCAGAGAAGACCGCTTCATCGACACCGGCAACGAAATTTTCACCTATGCCCTGCCGAATAAAATCATCTTCTTAGAAAAAGAAACGGTTTCTCGCCTCCTTTCCCTCTATGACCAGAGAGAAGGCAAGGACCTGCGAGAGCTCCTCCTGCTTATCTTCAAAAATTTCGGGCTTGAATCGGACAATTATTCCCTCCACTTTCTTCGAGCCTACCACCTGGTGGATGTCCTCAAACAGACAAACCAGGAGGATGTGGAGCTGACGTTGCTCAATTCAACCGAGTTTGCCGGTTCAGAAAAGAAAAAAGGCATCTTCACTTATCAGGAGGTCAAACCCCCCGTGGAGGAAGTTAAGGCGGAAGTCCCGCCTGGAATGCCAGAGGTCATCAGGCTGCCCGAGGAATTCGAGGTCGAGGAAGTTCCGCCCGATGTAGTCCCGGCTGAAGAGACGGAAGAAGAAAAAGAAGAAGAATTTCCGGCCGCGCCTCCTGGTCGGGCAAAAGTTCTGGAAGAGGTCAGGGTCGAGGCGGCGCCGAAAGAGAAGCCAGCTCGCAAGAAAAAGCCAAAGCTCGAAGGGGAGCGAGCTCCTCGACCTCGCAAGAGCGAAAGACGGGTGATCGAAGAGAGAATCGAGCTCGCCGAATCGGAGCAAGAAGCTCTTTCGGCGATTAAAGAAAAAGAAATCGAGGAAGCGGAAAGAGAAGAACTTGCCGCCAGGGAGAAAAAAGAAGAATTTAAGCCGATGGCACCCAAAGAACCTTCGTTTGGTCTCTTCGCCGAGAAGCTAAAGTCTGCCCTGGACAAAAAAAAGAAGGAAGAAAAGAAAGAATAGCAAGCTCTACAGGATTTCGCGAATCGGGCCCTTCCTCCGGGTCACTCCCATTTGATCAAGAAGCTCAAGAAGAGGAATGGCGTATTTCCGGCTCAACCCGGTGAGGGCTTTGAAGTCTCCGACAGTCATCTCTTTTTTCGCCAGCGACCTCACCCGACCAATGACATCTTCCAGCCAGTGGGCGTGGATGTAAAGGCCATCTGCTCCCTGGATAATCTTCTTCCTCTCGACCAGGATGGCCAGAAGGTTATCCAGGCGTTCAGGAGAAAGCCGGAATTCTTGCCCGATTTCTTCGCGCGACAATGAACGCAATTCTCCCCGGAAGCACATCTCTTCCAAACGACTGAGAATCCGCTCTTCTTCGGGCGAAAGCTTGACTTCATGCGAAGGGAGAACCAGTCTCTGTCCCTCACGCCGGGCTCTACCCGATTGTTCCAGAGCTTTTAAAGCAAGCTGGAAAACGAGCCTGGGAAGTCCGTATCTTTTCTGAATTCTCTCAAGGGGAGTACCCTTTCGAGCCGGATGCTTCTCCTGGTAATTCTCAACGTAGCGCATGATTTGCTCCAAGAGAAAACGAAAGCTCTCTTCAGAGATAAGAAAAAGCGGCCAAAAACTAAGAATCTTCACTTTGCCTTCTTCCTCCAGTTTCTGGGCCAGGCGAAAGAGACGGGAGGGCTCAAGCGCCGTGAAGTCCAGGATTTCTGCTTGACGAAGCCCGGAAAAACCTTTCTCCCGGCAGAGGGCGTCGAGCATCGTTTTTTCATTCCCTCCGAACGCTCGGAGAAAGTCTGGGTCGACCTTTCGCGCCGAGCGAGTCCCCTTAGGCAGGCAAGGATAAAGCACACGCCCCTGACCGACGACCTTTTGGCTCTTGGTATCGAGGATGTCGAACTGGTCTTTCCATTTCAGGGACAGAGACCGCCTAAGAGAGACCCAAACAGGATAATCGCGCCCCTTACCCTCCACGGGCAAGGCATAAACTTCAAGGCGTCCGGAGGCCTTGGCTTTCTGGAAAACGAACAACGCCTCACCCGGAAGCTCGAGCCCTTTCTCGGCGACAGTGACAGTGGCGATAAAGGCTTGAGTTTTCATTCCTCGGCCACCTCTCTATTTTGGCTCAACGTTAACCCCATGCGCCGGCCGATTGGGTCCACTGAAGTGAGGATGACCCTGACCCTTTCGCCAAGACGATAAAGGCGGCCCGACCTTCGGCCAACGAGCGTGGATTTGGATTTCCGGCGGTAGAAATCCCGCTCAAGGTCAGCGTAGGGGATAAGCCCCTCGACAAAGTAATCCTCGAGTTCAACGACCACTCCCGCCTTCGTAAAATCAACAATCAACCCCCAGAATTCCTGGCCGAGCTTTTCCCTTAACAGGCGATAAATGCGCCATTCGACAAGCGCTTTTTCCGCTTCATCAGCTTCCCGTTCCCGTTTGGAGCAATGGAGGGTAAGTGAAACCAGGTCGGGGATTTTCATCTTCCTTCCTTCGAGCATGGCCTTGAGCGCCCGATGGACGATAAGGTCGGGATAACGCCGGATGGGCGAAGTGAAGTGGGTATACTCTTTTTTAGCCAGACCATAATGACCCGTGTTCTCGGCCGAATAGACGGCCAGGCGGAGAGCTCGCAGGACTTGAAAATGGATGAACTTTTCGGCCGGCTTGCCTGCCGCTTTTTTCAGGACACGCTGGAGGTCCTTGGAAGTGACCTGGCCAGGAGGGGGAAGAAAAAGACCGAATGAGCTCAGCATCGACCGCAGTTCCTCGAGGTCGGCTACGGAGGGCGGGGGATGAACTCGATAGACACACGGTTGCGATTTGGCTTGTAAGGCTTGGGCTACAGCCACGTTAGCCGCAACCATAAACTCCTCGATTAAATGGTGCGCCTCGTTCGTTTCGAAAGCAGCAACGGCGTGCAGCTTTCCCTCCCGGTAAACAAGCTCGGGCTCGACAAGGTCAAAATTTAAACTTCCCTCCTCTTCCCGCCTCGCCCGCAGGAGAGCGGCGAGTTCTCTCATCCGCAGCAAATCGGCGACCAAAGGTTCGTATCTTCTTATCTCCTGTTCATCGCCCTGGAAAATTTTATAGACCGAGGTGTAAGTCAAACGCTCGGCGGTCCGAATCAAGGAAGGAATGAAATCAGCCCGCATGACCCGGCCGGTCCTATCGATTTCGAGCAACACCGAAATAGTGAGCCTGGTCTTCCTCGGCCTCAGGCTGCACAGGTCGTTAGAAAGCCGCTCCGGAAGCATCGGCAGAGTCGAATCAGGAAAATAGACACTCGTTCCTCGCTCGAAAGCTTCTCTATCCAGAGCGGACCCGGGCCGAACGTAGTGGGAAACGTCGGCGATATGGACGCCGAGAAGGAAATGGCCCGATGGAAGCTCGCGGATGCTCACCGCATCATCAAAGTCTTGCGCTTTTTCGCCGTCAATCGTGACTGTCTGCCAGCGCCGGAAATCTTTTCGGGCTGCTCTCTGTTCTGCTGGAATCTTGCCCGAAAGCTGCTCTGCTTCCCTTAAGGCCTCGACTGAGAACTGCGTAGACAACCCGAACCGGTGGATGATGACTTCCGTATCCACACCCGCCTCATCCGGCCAGCCCAAAACGCGCTTCAGTGCCAAGTTATCTCTTTGAACCTCGACGACCATGCCCGGCTGCGGATCGAGTGAACCTCTGGAGAGGATGGGTAGCGGCTCGGGCGAGGCAGTGTCAAAAGGGACAAAAAAGGGCTGGCTGGAGCGCTCTTCGAAAATGCCCAAAGCCGTCAAGCGGGCCCTGGCTAAAATGCGAAGGACCCTTCCTTCCGGCTTCCCCTTCTTTCCTTCTTGCTTGTAATCGACTTCGACTAGGTCCCCTGAAAACGCTCCCCGGCTGTAACGAGCAGGGATGAAAATGTCTTCTCCGGTTCCGCTTTCCGGCGTGACAAAACCATAGCCTTTTCCTGCCGCCTGGAACTCTCCCCGAACAATCTTCTGGGCCGGAAAGACGATATACTTGTCCCTTTTTTTGAGGAGCTTCCCCTGAGCTTGAAGGGCTTTAAGCCGCTGGAGAAGCCGCGGTTTTTCTTTTCCCCGAAGACGCAACAGGCTAGAGAGCTGGGCATAGGAGAGACCACCTCGGCGCTGCCTCAAGAGCGAAAGAATTTTTTCGTCCATTTCCAGCTCTCAATAATAATACAACGGGAAATGAGGAATCCTCAGTTTCTGGCGTAAGGATTTGACCAGCCGACGACGAACAGCCTCTTCGAAGTCAACCCCGGGCCGGTTGGAGAACCGGGTTAAAACCCACTCCCTCGCTTCGTTCGCTTCTTTTTCTGGTGCATGCGCAAAAAGAAAAGCCTCGAGCTCTTCTTCAAGCCGTTCCAAATCCTCTTCCAAAACAGTGCGCCGCGAAAGGAGACGCGCCGCTTCGTCAACCAGAGGCTGAAGAAGACTCCACTCGAGAGGGATTTGCCGTCGAAAGGCTTCGACCTCAGCCTTAGCTCTTCTTCTTTTTTCCTCGCGGGAGACGGCCTTGCTCGCCCGACCAACCTTGCGCTCGCGATGCTCGGCAAACGCTTTCATCACTTCAGCATGGCAAAAGGAAAGGGCAGGCATTTTCCGGCCAGGATTTCGCTTCCGGTACTTTTCAAAGCCTCTCTGGATGCCGTCGAGCACGACGGTCAAGGGGATCCGCGCTTTTTCCCAGGCCGCAATAGCTACCTGGTCTTTTGAGGACAGGACGAAAGGCGCGCCCCGGAGGTCGAAAAAGGCGCGGGCGATGGTCTGAAAATACTGGTTTTTTTTCATTTCCCCGCCCATCGATTTTTCTTCTTCTTTTTTCTTTCAGCTACTTTTCTTGTCGTCTCGATTTCGGTCGTAGATTATCCTCAGCCCCTCGAGAACAAGATAAGGCTCATGGCTGTCAATCGCCTGGACTTCGGGAGTGATCAGGGAAGCGAAGCCTCCCGTAGAAATGACCCTGGCGTTTTGACCAATTTCTTTTTTGATTTCCGCGATGATGTTGTTCACCAGGCCGATATAACCAAAATAGAGCCCGGATTGCATGCTGGCCACGGTCGTCCGACCAATCGCCTTTTTCGGCTTGGCGATTTCAATCCGGGGCAGCTTGGCCGTCTTGAGGTAAAGAGCTTCAGCAGAAATCTGAATGCCGGGGGCAATCGCCCCTCCCAGGTATTCCCCTTTGGCGGTAATCGCATCAAAGGTCGTGGCCGTCCCAAAATCGACGACGACCAGGGGCCCGCCGTATTTCTCGAAAGCAGCCACGCCCGCCACGACGCGGTCAGCTCCAACCTCCAGTGGGTTCTCGTAAAGAATGGGCATGCCCGTTCGCAGCCCCGGTCCGACCACGAGTGCTTTGAGCCCAAACATGTTCCGGCTGAGGTCCTGAAAAACAGGCGTCAGGGGAGGGACGACGCTGGAAATGATGACTGCCTCGACAGATTCAGGTTTAAGGCTCGCGGTCCGGAGAAGCTCCAGGAGGATAATCCCGTACTCATCAGCCGTCTTTTCTCTCTCTGTCCTGACCTTCCAGTCTTTAACCAGCTCTTTATCTCGAAAAACCCCCAAGGCCACGGTCGTGTTTCCGATGTCGATGGCTAAAAGCATGTTGGCCTCTCCTTTAACCGATGTCGAGAATTTCTGCCGGCGAAAAGAAAATTTTATCTTGGCTTGTCTGCAGCATCAACCTGGCTTGATAATCAAACCCGAGATATGTGCCGGTATGCCTCTTCTTTTCCGTTCGGACTGAGATGACTTTTCCGACCGGGAAAATAAACTTCTGCTCAAAAGCTCGGATGACCTCTGCTTTATTCCCCGAAAGAAATTTTTTGTACCAGCGATCAAGCCCCTGAAAAAGGCTCCAGGCGAGCTTTTCCCGGCCGACCGGGTGCTTGAGGACCATCCGCAACGAGATTGCGGTCGATCGAAGTTCTTTTGGAAAGTCGCTTCTCCGTTGATTAATGTTTAACCCGATGCCGAGGATAACACAACTGGGCTCAGAGCCGATAAACTCGCTCTCGCAGAGGATACCGCCGAGTTTCCTTCCGCTCCACACCACATCGTTCGGCCACTTGAGACCAACTTCGAGGCTGGTTGTCGAATGGATGGCTTCAGCGGCCGCGATTCCCGCCACAAGGGGAAAAAGAGAGACATCCCTTGTCGGCGGTCTCAAAATGACGGAAGCATAAAGCCCCAACTCGGCCGGAGAATGCCAGGTTCGTCCCTTGGTTCCTCTCCCCTGCGTCTGTTCATCGGCCAAGATAACGGTTCCCTCCTCTCCGCCGCGATGGGCCAGCTCCTTGGCGAGGTCGTTGGTCGAAGAACAGGTCCTAAAGAGGTGAACGACCTTGCCGATGGCCATGGGTCCGTCAGGACGGCTTTCCCTTTTCCAGCCAAACCTTGAGCTCGGCCAGGAGAGAAGCCCGGAGTCGTTTCTCCAGCTCCCGCTCCATTTCGAGAATTTCTCCCCGGACGAAATCCCTCATCTTTGCTTCAAGCTTCTCCTCGCCGTCGTGAAAAGAAAAATCCTGGCCATCAGACAGAGGGACTGGGCCGGTCGGTGGTATTTCGTCAATCAAGGATTCCTCGGGGAACCCTATCGGCCCCTTCTTCCTGTCGATGATCTCCCTGACCATCCTGGCCAACGCTTCCGAGTCAAATGGTTTTTCAACAATTCCATCGTGTTCAATCTCGCCGAGCTTATCGGGGTCAGCGGGTTCGAAAGCATTTTTGAGCAAAATCAAGCCGGTCTTCTTGAAGTCCTCCTGGCTCGTCAACCAGCGGCCCACCTCGTACCCATCTTTAAGCGGCAAGGAGAGGTTGAGCAGGATAGCATCGGGGCTGATTTCGCTAAGCCGGCGTATCGCCTCCAGGCCATCCTCAAGAGCAAAAATCTCGAACTCAGGCTCGGGAAAGGCCATTTGGATGATTTTCAAGAGGGAAGGGCTGGGGTCGACCAGGACAAGCTTATGGGCCATCTCAAATTTCTAATTCTCTGGGAATACCGCCTTTAATTATCAATATTCCTCTCTTTCTGTCAAATACCCCCGTTCCCCCAATTTGCTGATAGCGCCTTCAGACGATTTTTTTCTTGGTTCATCCCTGCGGACAACTGAGACCCTGATGTTTCTATCCCGCTTTGTTTCATTAGAAGCGAAAGGGAGGTCTACGCAAAAAAACAGGGACCAGGAGTGTTTCGGAATTATCATTGGAGCCGAGAAGCGAGAGTTCGTCCTGCTTGCCTTGTCTATTGACATGGATAGTGAACACCGGGTGGTTCGAGAAATAATCATGGTGAAATCAAGCCAAGCGGTAGAGACATGCGTCGAGTGAATGGAGAAAGGATTATGAGCGAATCATCAGTATTCGATAAAAACGGAATTCTCGCCGAGCAGCTTTTCCACATTCCTGGTCAGCTCTTCAGAAGGAAAAACGCTTTGGATTTCGATGGACTGTACAACCAGGCGGTAGGAATGGGGTATTTCAAGCTCGAAGAAAACAGGGCACTGCCCAGGGTTTCTTTCGAGGAGCTCACGCAGCTCAGCGATCACCGCCTCCTCGAGACCGGGGAGAAAAATCCTCAAGATGATGCGCTTGGCTTTTTTCTCAAAAGCCTCGGCAAGGGGCATGATTTCCAGCAGGTGAACCCGCCGGTTTTCTCCTTGGCCCATGAACTTGCCCCTTGCCCACACCAGTTGCCCCTCTCTCAAATACTCATAATATTTATTATAAACTTCGGGGAAGGCCGTGACATCTACTTTCCCGCTCAAATCTTCAAGGACAAAAATGGCAAACCGTTCGTCTTTCTTGTTCTTGAGGAGCTTGATCGTGTTGATGATTCCTGCAATCCGCACTTCCCGGTTGAAATCTTTTTCCTCATCCAGCTCGCTGAGGGCATGGGAGGTGAGCTTTTTCAGCCGTTTTTCATAAGCGGCCAAGGGATGGCCGGTGATGAAGAACCCCAGCGCGTCCCTTTCATAGCTTAAAAAGAGCGACTCATCCCATTCCCGCATTTGCTGGACTTCAGGCGGAATCTCGGGCGGTTCTAAACGCCCGCCGCCAAACAGGAGTGCCTGGGGAGTGAGACTCATCTTCTGGACATCGTGGCTGTATTCGAGCATGGCGTCGATGAGGTGGAAGCACTGCGACCTTCGCCAGCCCAAAGAATCAAACGCACCCGCCTTGATCAGGCTTTCGAGTACTTTCTTGTTTACCAGCCGTGAATCGACGCCTGCCACGACATCGAAAGGCGATTTGAATCTTCCCTTTCTTGTCCTCTCCTGAAGAATCTCCCTCACCGCCGCTTCGCCGACATTCTTGATGGCTGAAAGGCCGAACCGGATTGCATTCCCGCTCACGGTGAAGTGGAAATCGCTGGCGTTGATATCAGGGGGGAGAACCCGGATGCCCATTTCCTGGCATTCGTTGATGTACTTGACGACCTGAGCCGTGGCTCCTCGCTCCGCTTCAGAGGTTAGGAGCGCAGCCATGAAATGAGCCGGGTAGTGGGCCTTGAGATAGGCCGTAATATATGCCAAATAGGCGTAGGCGGCACTATGGGATTTGTTGAACCCATACTCAGCAAAATGGCGGATCTGCTCGAAAATCTTTTCCGCCTTGGACTGGCTAAGTCCCTTTTTCTTGGCTCCCTGGATGAAGCGCTGCTTCTGCGCCCTCATGATGCTCGTCTCTTTCTTGCCCATTGCTTTACGGAGGGTGTCAGCTTCAGCAAGAGTAAACCCGGCCAGCTCAGTGGCAATCTTCATCACCTGTTCCTGATAGACAATAATCCCGCGCGTCTCTTTGAGGATCGGCTCGAGCTCGGGGCACTCGTAGGTGATGCGCTCGGGATGGTTCTTCCGTTTGACAAACTCATCGGTCATCCCACTCCGCAGTGGACCCGGCCGATAAAGAGCATTGAGAGCGATGAGGTCCCGGAAATTCTCGGGTTTAAAATTGCGCAGTAGCTCTTTCATGCCTGGGCTTTCAAACTGGAAAACGCCATCCGTGTTCCCCGCCTGGAAAAGAGCGAAGGCAGCAGGGTCATCAAGAGGGATTTCTCTGGTGTCGATTTTCTCTCCCAGGTCTTTTTCGACGAGCTCCACGGTATCCTGGATGACCGTCAGGTTGCGCAGGCCGAGCAAGTCCATCTTAAGAAGGCCGATGGCCTCGATATCCTGCATCGGGAACTGAGTCGTGATCTCGCCCTTGGCGGATTGATAGAGAGGCATGAATTCGACAAGCGGCCTGGGCGCGATGACAATCCCGGCCGCGTGGATCGAGGGATGACGGACCTGACCCTCGAGTTTTTGGGCGACAGCCAGCAAGTGGGCAATTTTCACATTCTTGTCCCTCAGCTCGCGAAGCTGCGGAATTTTTTCCAGCGCCCCTTCAATAGTCGACTCCGGGCCAAAAGCGGGAATCATCTTAGCAATCCGGTCAACTTCGGGGAGAGGGACTTCAAGCACTCGACCCACATCCCGGATGGCCTGTCGGGCGGCCATGGTTCCAAAAGTGATGATCTGGGAAACATTGTCCCGGCCATATTTTTTCGTCACATAATCAATGACTTCCTCGCGCCTCCGGCCGCAAAAATCAATGTCGATATCTGGAAGGCTGATTCTTTCCGGGTTGAGGAAACGCTCAAAGAGAAGGTCGTATTCGAGAGGGTCGATGTCGGTGATGCCCAAACAATAGGCAAGAAAACTCCCCGCCGCCGAGCCGCGGCCCGGTCCGACTGGAATGTTCTTTGATTTGGCGGTCCGGATGAGGTCCGAGACAATGAGGAAATATCCTTCAAAGCCCATCTCTTTGACCAGCCGGAGTTCTCTTTCCAGTCTCTCTTCGTATTCTTCTAAGGAATGCCTGAGCTCTCCTCGCCTATGCTTTTGCTGGAGACTCTCGAGCCGGGCCTTGAACCCTTCTTTGGCGACGATGGCAAGATATTCGTCCAAAGAAATATCCCCTGGCGCCTGAAAGAGGGGAAGAAAGTGCTTCCCCGCCGGGAAAGAAAAATCGCACCGGGCAGCAATGCGGGTGGTATTCTGAAGAGCTTCAGGGATGTCCTTGAATAGCTCGACCATTTCCTGGCCGGATTTGAAGTAGAATTCTGGCGACCCGAACCGGATGCGGTCCTGGTCGGTGAGTTTCTTATTAGTCTGGATGCAGAGGAGGATATCATGGCTTTCGGCGTCTCCTTTCTCCAGGTAGTGGACGTCGTTGGTGGCGACCAGAGGGAGGCCGAGCTTTCTGGCGAGTTCAACGAGACGAGGGTTGACGGCCTTTTGCTGAGGGAGGCCGTGGTCCATAATCTCAATGTAAAAGCGGTCGGGTCCGAAAAAGGTCGCGTATTCAAGAGCAGCCTGCTCCGCCGCCTCTTCGATTCCCTTCTCCAGATAGAAAGCAACTTCTCCTTTCAAGCATCCGGAAAGCGCAATCAGGCCTTCGGCATAAGCTGCCAGAAGCTCCTTGTCGACCCGGGGGCGGTAATAAAAACCCTCCAAATACGCCTTGCTCAACAGAAGGCAGAGGTTGCGATAGCCCTTCTCATTCTCAACAAGGAGCAGAAGATGAAAATGATGGGGCTCGCTTCCCTCATCTTTCCTTTCGAACCGGCTCCGAGGCGCGACATAGATTTCGCACCCAAGGATTGGTTTGATATCCCGGGCGCGAGCCTGCTTGAAAAAAGTCACCGCCCCAAAGATGTTGCCGTGGTCAGTCAGGGCGACGGCCGGCATTTTGTTCCGATAGGCAGCTTCGACGAGGTCGGCGGTCTTGATGGCGCCGTCAAGAATGCTAAACTCCGAGTGGTTGTGAAGATGGATGAAGGTAATTTCCATGGTCATTCCCACTCAATCGTGGCCGGCGGTTTGGTCGTAATATCGTAGACGACGCGGTTGACACCGGCAACCTCATTGACGATTCGCGTCGAGACCCGCGCCAAGAATTCTGGCTGGGCTCCATACCAGTTAGCCGTCATCCCGTCCACACTCTGGACAAGGCGTAAGACGACAACCTGGTCGTAGGTGCGCTGGTCGCCCATAACCCCAACCGACCTGACAGGGAGGAGGACAGCAAAAGCCTGCCAGAGCCGCTGGTAAAGCCCGGCCCGCCGCACTTCCTCGAGAAGAATTTTATCGGCTTGCCGGAGAAGGGAAACCCGCTCAGCGGTAACTTCCCCCAGAATCCTCACGGCGAGCCCAGGCCCCGGAAATGGATGCTGGGCGATGAATTCTCGGTCTACCCCCAGCTCGGCGGCGAGGCTTCGAACCTCATCCTTGAACAGCTCACGGAGCGGTTCGATGAGCTTGAAGCGCAGGCTCCTGGGCAACCCACCGACATTGTGATGGGACTTGATGGTCGCTGAAGGCCCCTTGACCGGTCGGCTTTCGATGACATCGGGGTAGATGGTCCCCTGGGCCAGAAATTTGACGCGGCCGATTTTGCGCGCCTCTTTTTCGAAAATCTCGATGAAGGTGCGGCCGATTATTTTCCGCTTGCGCTCGGGCGAGGCGACGCCGCGAAGTCGGGCTAAAAAAAGTCTCGAAGCATCTACCCCCACAACACGCAAGGAGAGTTTGCGCTGGAACTCGTCCATCAATTTTTCAAATTGTCCTTCCCGTAGCAAGCCATTATCGACAAAGATACAGGTCAGGTTGTGCCCGATGGCACGCTGGACGAGGAGCGCGGTCACGAGCGAATCAACCCCACCGCTCAGACCGCAGATTGCTTTTTCCTGTCCGACCACGCGGCTAATCTCAGCAACCTTGCGGTCGATGAAAGATTTCATGTTCCATTCAGGCTTCAGCCCGGCCAGATGGAATAGATAGTTGGCCAGGATTTTCCGGCCCTCCTGGGTATGGACCACTTCCGGGTGGAACTGAACGCCGAAAAGCTTCTTATCCGGGGATTCGATGGCCGCAAACCGAGTGTTGGATGTGGCGGCGGCGACGAAAAAGCCAGGGGGCAGTTTTTGCACCTTATCTCCGTGGCTCATCCAGACTTGGCTTCGGTCTCGGACGCCTTTGAAAAGCCCATCCCGGCGAAGGACGTGCAAATGAGCAAACCCATATTCTCTTTTGGAAGCAGGAAGAACTTCTCCCCCCAGCTGGTGGGTCATAAGCTGAAGGCCATAGCAAATCCCGAGGACAGGAATTCCCAGGCCAAAAATTCTGGGGTCAAGCCGAGGGGCATCCTTCTCGTAAACACTCCGCGGCCCGCCGGAGAGGATGAGCGCACCAGGCTTCTCTCTCTGGAGAAAAGATGGCGAAATACCGAAGGGCAAGATCTCCGAATAAACCCCAAGCTCGCGCACTTTCCGGGCAATCAGCTGAGTGTACTGCGAGCCGAAATCGAGGATACAAACCTTTGTCATCTTCCGATTGTAGCAAACAAAATTTAAGGAAACAATATCCACTTCGGCCCAACTCCGCATTATTGACAGCCCTGCCAGTATCGGCTTATATTTTTTTCTATTTGATTGCCCATGAAACGTCAATTGACTGGACGATGATTAGCTTTTCTTATAAAAATTTTGTGGCTCTTTTAAAGGCCTTTCCCCTCTGCCCGATGCCAGTGGCAATAGGGCTCGAAAATGTCCCCCTCCATAAGCCCATCCTTTATGTGTATAACCATGTAACGCGCCGCGCTGAGCCGCTTTTCCTCGGGCTGGCCGCACCCTCCACTTCTCCCATTCGCTTCCTAGCAGAAATCACGGTCCTTGGCGACTACCTTATTGAACGAACGCGCCGGGATGTCGTCAATTCCATCTTTCCGCCCGCTTTCCAGGCCAAAGTTCGGCGTCGCCTTATTTCCCGTTTCCTCTTCGAAAAAAGCGTTGATGTTCTCACTCGCTATTTCGTGACCCAGATGGGAAGATTTAATGTCATCCCCGTCTATCTTCATGACCCTCCAACAAGAGAAGAAAGAATTATCAAGCGCCAGGTTAACCGCCATGCTCTCGAAGAATGTGTCGCCAGCCTGGAAAAAAATATTCCTGTGGCCATTGCTCCAAGTGGCGGCAGCACCCATAAGGATGCGGAAAATTCAACCATTCAGACTGTTGTCCCCACCCTAGCCAGTTTTCTTTATCGGCGCGGAAAAATCGTTCACATTGTGCCCTGCATCGTCAGAGAAAACCCGCCCGTCACCAAAGAAACTTATGGCAGTTACCTGGTTGACAGGATTCTCGTGCTCCGCTTATGGAAAAAAATTAGGTCCAAGCTCAAAGGTCAAATTTATGAGCGACCACGAGTTACCGTGGAATTTCTGCCGGCCCTCACTTTCCCTAAAGCTTATCCCACCAAAATTGAAAAGCTCGAGTTCGCCCACACCCTCCACCATTTTTGGGGTCGGACCACGCCAACTTGTTGATAAATAAGATGTTATCGAAAAAAATAGGCCTGCAAATCGTCATAATCGCAGTTTTTTCGGCCAAAAAATGCGAGATTTATTTCATTATAGGCCCATAAAATGGCTATTTTTGACCCCAGAATTGCATATTTAAGCCCAAAAAATAGCCTGGGATTTCACATAATTTTTTAATTATCAATGAGTTATTATGGTCCGACCCCAAAAGAGTTGTAGAGAAAAGGGAAATCGGGTATAGTAGGAGGTCATGATGTGGGAAGATTTGGCCAGAGAGCTGACTATCCAAACGCCTTCAAAGGTTGTCCTCCTTGTGATTGACGGTCTGGGCGACCTGCCCGTTAACGGAAAAACGCCGCTCGAAAAGGCACAGACACCGCATCTCGACCGCTTAGCCAGAAAAGGCGTCTGTGGTTTGACTGACCCTGTCCGCAAGGGCGTCACACCGGGCAGTGGGCCTTCTCACCTGGCTCTCTTCGGCTATGACCCTCTCCGCTACCAGCTGGGACGTGGAATCCTTGAGGCCCTCGGGTCGGGCATTGAGGTGGGACAGGATGACCTGGTGGCCAGGGGAAATTTCGCCACTCAAAAAGATGGGCTGATCGTCGACCGCCGCGCCGGCCGTATCCCGACAAGCGAGAACGAAACACTTTGCCAGCAGTTGAATGATCGCCTCAAGCCAAAAAAAGGCATCGTCGCCACACTCTACCCGGGAAAAGAACACCGCTTCGTCGTTCGCTTCCGGGGAGAAGGGCTCGACGATAAGCTCTCCGATGCCGACCCCCAGAAAGACCATAAGCCGCGCGCCTATGCCCAGCCTCTTTCTCCTTCTGCGGCCAAGACAGCAGAAATCGTCAACGCCCTCCTCGACGAGGTCACTGAGCTCCTCCGCGACCGCGACACTGCGAACACCATCCTTCTCCGGGGATTCTCCAAATTCCCAGCTCTCCCCACGATGTCGGAGCTCTATAAACTCAAGCCGGCTGCATGCGCCAATTACCCCATGTATAGAGGCCTGGCTCGTCTGCTGGGCATGGAAGTCCTCGAGGTCGGAGCGGAGACTGCCGACCTTTTCACTGCCATTGAATCCAGCTATAAGGATTATGATTTCTTTTACATCCATTTCAAAAAAACGGATGCCGCAGGAGAAGACGGAAATTACGAGGCTAAAGTCCGAGCCATCGAAGAAATCGATTCGTTCATCCCTCGTCTGGAAGCTCTCGCGCCCGATGTCTTAGTTGTCACTTCCGACCATTCTACACCTTGCCTCCTCAAATCGCACTCGTGGCATCCCAACCCTTTCCTCCTCGTGGCTCCGTCTGCCTTTCCCGACGACATCGAGGTCTTTACAGAACGCTCATGCAGCCGCGGCATGCTCGGTTGTTTCCCTGCCCTTGAGGCAATGCCTCTCATCCTTGGCCATGCCGGCAAGATGAAAAAATTCGGCGCTTGACAAGGAACAGCGTTTGGGCCATTCTTGAGTAAAACGATATAAATAGTAAGATATAATCGTGGCCTTGCGACCCGGGCAATTGTTCTCTCTGCTGGTTGTCCTTTACCCCATCGCCATCGTTTCCCTTCTTGCCACTCAGCCTCCTCAGGTTGAAATCTATGACCTTCGCTCCTACACCCACTCGACCCACACGCGAATTGTCGTTGACATAGGCAAGCTAAGGGAGTTCTCCTCGGCCGAGCTCAAAGAGCCAGACCGGATTTATGTGGACATCTACCAGGTGCGCCTTAACCCCATCCTCCACGGCAAAACGTTCTCGGCCAAATGCGACTACCTCAAAGAAATCCGCATTGCCCAGAGGAGTCCGACTACAGTCCGCGTTGTTGCCGAGCTCGATTTCGCCAAAATAGAACGCTATCAAGTGTTCCCTCTCTTTGACCCCTTCCGGGTGGTCATCGACATTTACCCTAAAGAGGAACCCACCGCATCCAAAAAATCGCCTCTGCCTCCCCAACCAACCCCTTCTGGCTACAGCCTTGCCCGGCAGCTTGGCCTCGGAGTGCAAACCATAGTCATCGACCCCGGCCACGGAGGACAGGACCCCGGCGCCATCAGCCGCAAAGGGCATAAAGAAAAAGACATTGTCCTCGACGTGGCGCTGGAACTGCGAAAACTCATCGAGTCGGGAAAAGGGTTGAAAGTCATTCTGACGCGAGAATCAGACATCTACATCCCTCTCGAGAACCGAACCGTGATTGCCAACCAGCAAGGCGCCGATATTTTTATCTCGATCCATGCCAACGCCCACCGCAACCGGAAACGTCAGGGAGTGGAAACATTTTATCTCAATTTCAGCCCCGACCCCCAAGTTAATGAAATCGCTGCCCGAGAAAATGCCACCTCAACCAAAACCATCAGCGATATGCAGGCCACGATTAAAAAAATCGTCCAGAACAGCAAAATCCTCGAATCCCGGGACCTGGCTGAAAAAATCCAGGCAAATCTGGTAAAATGTCTTTCCCGGAATTACGGCCCGGTCCAAAGCCTGGGCGTCAAGGGAGGTCCTTTCTGGGTCCTCATCGGCGGCGAGATGCCATCTGTGCTGGTGGAAATCTCGCACTTGAGCAACCCTCAGGAAGAAGAAAGGCTCCGCAGCTCCATGTACCGGAAACAGGTCGCCCAGAGCATTTATGAGGGTATTATGGAGTATATCCGTTCCCTCGGAAAAGGATGAGTGAGGATGAAACGCCGAGAGTTCTTGAAAGATGTCGCCGCCGGAAGTCTTCTCATCGGCCTCCGGCCATCGCTTTTGGCTCGAGAAGGCGGGCCGCCGCAGCTGGTTCAAGTTCAAGGCGACTCACCCTCGGCCATGACAAGGGAAGCAGTCGTCGCCCTCGGAGGGATGCGTCGCTTCATCAGCCGAGGAGACAGGGTGGTCATTAAGCCCAATATCGGCTGGGATAGAACCCCTGAGCTTGCCGCTTGCACCAACCCTGAGGTAGTCAAAACCCTGGTTGAGCTCTGCTTTGAGGCGGGAGCCAAAGAGGTGACGGTCATGGACAACACCACCAACCAGGCCCAGCGCTGCTATGCTCGTTCCGGGATTGCTGACGCGGCCAAGGCAGCCGGCGCCAAAACTCCTTACGTCAACCCCTTTCGTCTGAAGAAAATGGCCTTGGGTGGCGAATGGATCAAAGAGTGGGAAGTCTATACGGATTTTGTCGAGGCTGACAAACTCATCAACGTGCCCATCGCCAAGCACCACAGCTTATCCCGTTTGACTCTGGGGATGAAGAACTGGCTTGGCGCGATCGGCGGCAGCCGGAATCAGCTCCATCAGCGCCTCGATGAAGCCATGGTCGACCTGGCCGCTTTCTTCAAGCCCGAGCTAACGGTGCTGGACGCCTACCGTATCCTCATCCGCAACGGGCCTCAAGGGGGTCGAATCTCCGACACCAGACTCCAGAAGACTGTCGTGGCCGGCACCGACCCGGTAGCCGTAGATACAGTAGGAGCTTCCTTTTTCGAGCTCGCGCCGGCTGATCTTCCCTACCTCGAACTGGCCCGCCGGCGTGGCCTTGGTCAAACCGACCTGGAGAAGATTTCTCTTGAAAAAAGAACGGTCTAAAAAGTACAGGTATCTCCAGATTGTCCGTATATTTAGCCAGATAGTTTTCTTCAGCTTATTTCTTTATCTTTTGTTCGGAACTCACTTTACCGGCGAGGACTACATCGGCCGAGTGGAAATCTTTTTCCACTTCGACCCTCTGCTTGCTTTGGCCACCACGCTCGCTTCAAGAACATTCTTTTTAGCTTTTGCCCTGGCCGGGATAACGGTCATCTTGACGATAATTGCTGGCCGCTATGTCTGCGGGTGGGTTTGTCCACTCGGCGCTGTCCATCAATTTTTTTCCTTTGTCTTCAAGAAGACACGGCTTCTCAAGGCCAGGAAGGGAGCAGAAAAAAAAGCCAATCGACTCGCATGGAAGTATTACCTGCTTTTGTTTGTGCTCGTGGCCAGCCTATTTACGGTCGACCTGGCCGGCGTTGTGGACCCCATCTCGCTTCTCTACCGCTCGTTCGTCACGGGGGTAGTGCCCTGGTTGGCTCGCCTTTTTTCTGCTCTTACCGGAATTTTTTACGGGCTCAGGCTGGCCCCGGCTGGGGATGCTATGGCCCAGCTCCTCAGCAGCCTGTCGCTCAATCAGATATTCCAGCAGGGTTTTTTCTTGAGTATGCTCTTCCTGATTCTCGTTTTGCTCAATTTGAGCCGGGAGCGTTTTTGGTGCCGCTACCTCTGCCCTCTGGGGGCCCTGCTGGGTCTTCTTGCTCGCTGGAATGTTGCCAAAGTCAAGATTCATCCGGATAAATGCATCGATTGCCACCTTTGCTCTATTCACTGCCAAACTCAAGCCAATCCTTATCCGAATGAAGAATGGCGAAGCCACGAATGCGTCTATTGCTATACCTGCGCTGCCATCTGCCCCACTGCGGCTATCTCCTTCCCCGTGGCGAGCAAGCCAGAGAAATTCCAGGTGGTCGATTTTGCGCGCCGAAAGCTCCTTCTCACATCGGTGCTGGCGACTTTCGCCGCTCCTTTCTTTAAAATTTCTCCGGTCCAAAACCGAGCTCCGGCCAAGCTTATCCGGCCGCCAGGAGCGCTTCCGGAAGGGCATTTTCTCCAGAAATGCGTCAAGTGCGGGGAATGCATGAAGGCCTGCCCGACCAACGGCCTCCAACCAGCGCTCACCGAAGCTGGGCCAGAGGGAATCTGGACCCCTATGCTCGTCCCGCGCATCGGTTATTGCGAATACTATTGTTCGCTCTGCACCCAGGTTTGCCCGACCGGCGCCATCCGCGAGCTTACGATCGAGGAGAAAACTCGGGTCGTTATCGGCACCGCCTGGGTCAACAAAAGCCGGTGCATTCCCTACGTCCTCGGCTCTCCTTGTATCGTTTGTGAAGAACACTGCCCAACATCGCCCAAGGCAATCAAACTGGTACGGACAGAGGTCAGGTTGCCTGACGGAAGGATAGAAACACCGCTCGCTCCAGTGATTGAACTCGACCTTTGCATCGGTTGCGGGATTTGTGAGCACAAGTGCCCAGTCGTCGACGACCCGGCGATTTACGTGACGAGCGTTGGCGAATCCCGCTCCGAGCGAAACCGCCTCCTCCTCGAAATTCTGAAGTCGCCTGCGCCTCCCGAACAGCCACGCTCGCCCTCAAGCTGAGACCTCTTTCTCTTCCCCGGCCACTTAAAAAAATGACGCCCGGCGGAAACACCCAGCGAATGAGGTAATTTAAAAAAGCTCGAATCGGGCTGGCCATGATTTCATAATAATCGGGCAAAATAAAAGTTTTGATGAGAGTCTGCGATCATGATAGGCTAATAAAAAAGAGGAATCCAATTAGAGGTGAAGAGAGCCGTGAGTTCGCTGCAAGAAGACGCCGTCGCGATTTTCCAGGCGTCGCTCCGTGCGGTTGACCCTGTTGTTGCCGTGAAGCGTAACCTTGAGCGCCAAGGGGACCTCTTGAGAGCTGGGGCGAGTGTTTTTGACCTCAAGGATGTCGAGAATGTTTTTGTCGTCGGCGCCGGGAAGGCAGCCGCGGCCATGGCCCAGCCGGTAGAGGAAATCCTGAAAGATAGGTTGAGCGCCGGCCTGGTCAACACTAAGTATGGCTACGGCAGGTCTCTTCAACATATACAGGTCACCGAAGCTGGGCACCCGATCCCCGATGAGGCGGGATGGCATGGGGCAAAGAAAATCATGACCCTTGCCCGGAGGGCAACAGAGAAGGACTTGGTCGTCTTTCTTTTATCCGGCGGCGGCTCGGCCCTCCTCCCGGCGCCCGCGGAAGGGCTGACGCTCGAAGAAAAAAAGAAGGTGACCAGACTCCTCCTGGAAAGCGGCGCGACAATCCATGAGGTTAACACCATCCGGAAACACATCTCGCAGATCAAGGGAGGCCAGCTGGCACGTCTGGCTTATCCCGCTACCCTTCTTTCTTTTTTCATCTCCGATGTCGTTGGCGACAGGCTCGACACCATCGCCTCAGGTCCCACTGTCCCGGACCAGACGACTTTTCAAGATTGCTGGGGCATCATCGAAAAATACAAACTCGCAGCCCGGATTCCACCGGCCGTCCTCCGCCATCTAAAAAAAGGACTCGCAGGAGAAATCCCCGATACTCCCAAGCCAGGCGACCCCGTGTTCACGAAAGCTCAAAACCTGGTCATCGCCAGCAACGCTCAGGCACTGGAGGCGGCAGCAGAAAAAGCCCGGTCGCTCGGCTACAGCACCCTGCTCCTCTCGACCTCTATTGAGGGCGAGGCAAGGGAAGTCGCGCGCACTCAAGCCAGACTCATCAGGGAAATCGTCGGTAGCGGCCGGCCGGTTGGACGACCGGTGTGCCTCATCTCCGGCGGAGAGACAACGGTTACTGTCCGCGGCTCAGGACTTGGCGGCCGGTGCCAGGAATTCTGCCTCGCCGCGGCCATTGAAATTGAGGGGCTCGAGGAAGTCCTCATCCTGAGCGCTGGCACAGATGGTAGCGACGGGCCAACCGATGCGGCTGGAGCTTTTGCCGATGGAACGACCATCCAGAGAGGCCGGCAATTGGGCCTCAAAGCGGACGCCTATCTCCGCAACAACGATTCCTACCACTTTTTCCAGCCGCTCGGCGACCTTTTTATCACCGGCCCAACCTTCACCAATGTCATGGACCTTTACATTGTTCTCATCCGCTAAGCCACGCCCTCCAGGATTCAAGCACCCGAATACAGGAGCCAAATTTGCCGAAAGGATAATTTCGTCAACCAAAAACCCATCATATTAAAAAATTCGGCTGATAGCGAGTTTGAATAGAGAGGATTTATTCGTTGAGATTTGGCAACGATTTTCGCTAAAATGGTATTTATTTCAAGGGGATGAAAGGAGCTTGGCCATGCGTAGGAAGTGCAGGAAGATGATCAGGCCGCGGCTATTGCCCATCTTTTCTCTTTCGTTGCTTTTATTTTCCCCGATAGGCCTTTCTTCATTCAAAAACTTTTCCCGCCAGCTGGGCAGTCCGGAAAAGTCTCAGTCTTTCCTCGCCCAGTGGGCCCAAAGCTCTGTCTATTTTATCCCCAACCTGGGGCAATTTAGCCCCCCGGTTGAATTTGCTGTTCAGGATAACAACAGAGCCGTCTATTTTACGACTGGAGAAGTTGTTATTTTCCTCTTTCAAGAATCTCCTCCCTGGGTTGTGAAGATAAAATTCCTTGATAGCAACTCCCAAGCCAAGCCTGTCCCGGAGAGCAAGCCTTCAGCCCGTTTTTCGTATTTCAAGGGCCTGGGGGGAGAGTGGAAAACAGATATTCCCGCTTACAGCCAGATTCGCTACCGCGACCTCTGGCCAGGAATTGACTTGGTTTACTCCCATTCGGTCCAGGGTTTGAAATCTGAGTTCGTGATTCGTCCGGGCGCTAACCCGGCGGATGTGCGGCTGGCAATCGAGGGAACTAACGGCATTCTCGTCGATCAAGCGGGAAGGCTCGTTATCTCCACTCCGGACTCAACCATTATCGAAGAAGCCCCTACTGCTTATCAAATAATGGGGGGAGAGAGAATCAAAGTCAAAATTTCTTATCAGCTATTTGGGCATTTGAACAATCGGGACCCCGATTCTTGGGTTTACGGGTTTGAGTTAGGGCCTTATGAACCAACAGAGGAGCTCATTTTAGACCCCATGATCATGGTCGCCGGAAGCTACATCGGCGGCCCCAGCTTCGATTATGCCACCGGAATTGCTCTCGACCCTGCCGGACACGTTTATCTATCTGGATACACATACTCGGTTTCTGGCTTTCCGCTCACGGCTGGTCCGCAGCTGAACTTTGGCGGGGGAGACGTCGATGCCTTCGTTGCCAAAATCGACCCCTCATCTTCAAAAATCGTTTATTGCGGCTTCATCGGCGGAAATGACCGCGATTTTGCCTATGATATCGCCGTCGATTCTTCGGGCTATGCCTATGTCGTTGGCTATTCGGCTTCGACCGAGACATCTTTTCCCGTATTTAAAGGCCCGGACCTTACCGCGAACGGCCGAATGGACGTCTTTGTTGCCAAGGTAAACCCTGCGGGTACCAAACTCGAATACTGCGGCTTTCTGGGCGGAGCGGAAGATGATTATGGGCGCGGAGTTGCTTTTGACTCCAGCGGCAGGACTTACCTGACAGGCTATACGCTATCGAGCGCGGCAACTTTTCCGGTCAAAGTCGGGCCGCGCTTGACTTCGTCAGAAAAAGAGGAGGCTTTCGTTGCCCGGGTCAGCGCTTCTGGAGAAACGCTCGAATATTGTGGTTTTATTGGCGGGAGGGGGGAAGATTACGGATATGGCATCGCGGTGGATTCTGAAGCCGCCGCTTATGTTTCTGGCTCGACAAACTCAACCGAGACTTCGTTTCCCGCGGTTTCTGGGCCGGACCTTACCTTAAACGGTTCAACGGACGCGTTTGTGGCTAAAGTCTCTCCCTCTGGAGAAACCTTGATTTACTGCGGCTACATCGGCGGCGAGGACGAAGACGCGGCTAACGCTATCACCGTCGATGATTCCGGCTTTGCTTACGTCGCTGGATACACTGCTTCCAGTGAGAATTCTTTCCCCGTGGCTTCAGGCCCTGACCTTCTTTACAACGGCGGTTTTTATGACGCCTTCGTGGCCAAGGTCTCAATAAACGGAGACTCCCTGGCTTATTGTGGCTATATCGGAGGACAGGGCTATGACATTGCCAGCGGAATTGCTGTCGATTCCTGGGGGTGCGCTTATGTCACCGGGTTCACCTCTTCTGATCCGGATTCCTTCCCCGAAAACGATGGACCTGACCTCACCTTCTACGGAAGCTTTGATGCCTTTATCGGCAAGCTGACCGTCACAGGAACAAAGCTCGATTTCTGCGGCTACTTTGGCGGAAGCGGGGCGGATTTCGGCCTGGATATCGTCGTCGAGAAAACTGGTTCCGGCGTCATCTATTTTACGGGAAGCACTTATTCTGGAGAAATCTATTTCCCCGCCTCGCTGGGCCTCGCTTCCGGTTTCCAGGGAAAAAGGGATGCCTTCGTCGTCGGCTACAAGGAGACTTCCATTACGGTCACTTCTCCTAACGGCGGCGAGCTCTGGTATTCCGGGTTCGAATACGACATCACCTGGCGGTGGATAGGCGAAGTAGGTCCCGTTCGCATCGAGTATTCAACGGATAGCGGGATAACCTGGAACATCATCACTGAAGAAACAGAAAATGACGGCCTTTTCACCTGGGTTGTCCCAGATATCAGCTCGACGGCCTGCACCATCCGGGTGAGCGAAGCGGATGACGGTCTCCCTTCCGATACGAGCGACTTCTCCTTCATTCTCAGCAACGTGCCCATCATCGTCGTCCTTTCTCCCAACGGAGGAGAAGAGTGGCCTGTGGGCTCGACCCAGGAAATCACCTGGCGGACTGGAAGCGCACCGGTGGGGGATGTCCGTATCGACTACTCCATCGACGGAGGAATTAGCTGGATAGAGGTCGTCAGCCGAACAGAAAATGATGGCCTTTTCGAGTGGGTCGTGCCTGATACGCCGTCCTGCGAGTGTTTCGTCCGAATCAGCGAAGCTGATGACGGCGACCCTTCTGACCGGAGTGATGCTCCTTTTTGCATCGTCGGCTCCGAGTCGAGCACTGTTCGCGAAAAAAAGTTGAAGACCTTGGAGACTAAGAAGCTCGCCAAGAGTATTTCAGGAAGTGGAGGCCAGAGTTGAGCAAAAAAAGACCCCTGCTGTCCCCGCTGTTTTTGTTTTTCATCCTGAGCATCAGCGCCGCTCCGGTGTGGACTCAAGTCCCAGAAGGAGTGATCCAGGGAATTGTCCTAACCGAATCGGGACAACCGATTGAAGCGGCAACGGTCTACATTTCTTCACCCGCTTTACTCGGAGTGCGAATCGTTCTTACAGAGAAGGCCGGGCTTTTTGATGTCCCTGGCTTGCTTCCCGGCGGCTATACCCTGACGGCGGAAAAGCCAGGGTTTAAAACCATCGTCCTTGAGACGATTGACCTGAGGGCAGGCCAGACCGCATTTGTCCGGATTACCCTTTCCCCCTCGGAACAAGAAGAAGAGATGAGCTTGGCCCGGCTCCCTCTGACTGGAGATATCGCCTCGCCTCGGAAGGTATCCGCTGTCGAAAGAATGCTCATCGACCGGCTTCCCTTGGGGCGGAATTTTACTTCTCTCCTCCGCGCAACGCCCGGGATTTTTTCTGTTCAGGCCGAAGCCAACGAAAACTTGGCTCCTCTCGGAAGCCCCTCAAGAAGCAGCGCCTATCGTCTAGACGGGGTCAATTTCACGGATAATCTTACTTTAACTCCTTTATTTAGCCTTGATACAGGCATCATCGAAGAGCTGGAAATTACGAGTGCGGGACAGTCTCTGGCTCAAAACCCGGCCGGCGGGACTCAGGTCAATGTCATCACCCGTTCAGGCGGCAACACGACTTCCGGGGAAATGGGGTTCCACCTGATTGTTGATGATTGGAACAAGGACCTCTGGAGTCCATCTGAGATAACAACAGAGGGTGTGCCAGCAGTTGCCGGAATAAGAAACTATGTGGAGCCCTTCCTCAGTTTGGGCGGTCCTATCTGGGTTGACCGCGGCTGGTTTTTCCTTTCCGGCCGGCTTCTCAGCCAATCGAAGGAGAATATTTTCAAGCCCTTCCAGGATGCGGTCGGGCAACCGCATTCCCTTTATGACTGGTCTCGCCGCCAGGTCTCCGGCTTTTTTAAGGCGACAGCGCGGCCAATTTCCAATGCTCAATTAGCCGCCTGGGTGAACTTGGCCCATGCTCGTCAGCCAGTGGCTGAAGAGCCATCGCCCCGGCTTCCCTATCTCTCGACCCATGTGCTTGACCGGGATAATTCGCTGGCCCTCCATGGGTCCGGCCACTATTTTCTAGATCAAAACACTATCGTTTCGGCCAAAGCTTCCTATCTCCAGAGAACAGCCCTTTCTCTTCTTCAACCAGAGGCCGGCTCGCTTTTCTGGAGAGACGACGAAGGTGATGGCTATGGACCTCTCAGCGGCGGCGATTTTAATTCTGAAACCCACACCGAACAGCTCTACGGAGAAGTCTCAGCCAGAAAATTCGTCCCCCGATGGGCGGGTGTAAAACATACCCTGAGCGCAGGTTTCAACTATCTCCAGACAACTTCCTCCATTGACTGGTGGCGAGAAAATAATCTCCTCTGGTTTCTTGACCATCGGCGGCCCTATTTTTCTTATTATCCTCAAGAAGGCCTTGTCGGATTCTGGCTGTGCGGGGCAGTTCAAAACAGCACCCTGGTGCGGGGACAAATTCAGCGGCTCGGCGGTTACATCTCCGACACTCTCAGCCTCGGTCGGTGGTTGACTCTTAATCTGGGTCTCCGTCTCGACCGGATGTCGGGAGGATTTGGCGGAACGAGTAAATCCTTATCCGGGAGCGCACTTTCCTCTTATGTGGGAGAGGCGGTCATAAAACCCCTCACCAAAGCCGCTTACCCAACCCAGTTTCCAAACGGTCTCAATCCCTGGGAAACACTAAGCTTTATCAACCGGGATGATTTAATCTCCTGGCTATTTCTCTCCCCCCGAGTCGGCCTTGTCGCCAACCTGAGGGGGGAAGGAAAGACACTCCTCAAGGCTTCCTACGCTCGGTACCGCGACGACCTGACTATGCGCGATTTGCTCCCCCTCCATCCTCTTTCTCCCAATCAACTCTCTTTTTTCTGGAGAGATGCCAACGGGGATAGCCGGCCCGATAGCAGCGACGAGTTCAACCCCTTGTCCTTTGATTTCAGGTCCTTATCCGATTCTTTTTTCCTCCAGAGGGTGGCTGAAGACATTGCCTCTCCCGTGACCGAGGAGATTTCAGTTGGCGGTGAACAATTCATCGGGCATACAATCTCCTTCGGACTTCGCTTTATCTCCCGCCACGAAAAGGAGATCCCGGCTTTTGTCCTCTATGACCCGGATTCCGGAAAAACCTGGTTCAGGGGGCAAGAAAACCCGGACGCCTGGATCCCCTTTACGACAACAGTTCCATCCAACGGAAACTTCCCCGCCCAAAACATCACCGTGTTTGTTCGTTCCATAAACGCCCCTCCCGTTTTCTGGCAGTGGCGCAATGTGCCCGAGCTTGAACGAAAATACCGGGCGATTGAGTTTAGCCTGGAGAAAAAGATGGCTCACGGCTGGCAGTTCTCCGGCACACTTCTCTTAAGCCGAACAGAGGGTAATGCCGCTGGTGTCGCGGCGCCGTTGAACTGGATTGAAACACGCGGCATCGACGCCAACTATTTTGTCAATCGTTACGGCAGGTTGACGAGCGACCGGCCCGTCGTGCTGAAGCTTCAGGCCGCGGCCGAACTTCCATCGGGCTTCATGCTGAGCGCCTATTTTCAGTACCAGAGTGGCCAGCCTTGGGAAAGAAGTGGCCGAGTCCTTCCCCCCGCAGACTGGTGCGTGGCCTATCAAGGGGAGAGAATCTACTATCCCGTTTATTTCGAATCAGCCGGAGCGAGACGGGAAAAAAGCTCTTCCTCTCTCGATGGGCGATTGGAAAAGGCATTCTCGGTCGGGGAGAAAAGCCAGCTTTGCCTCGCCCTGGATGTGCTCAATATCCTCGGCCAAAAAAGGGCGCTTCGGGGCCTTAATGACGTCGACATTTGGGAGCCATCGGCGGAAGGGGAAGGCAAGCCTGGCCGCTTGATTTTAGCCCCGGATTATCAGCTGACCAATGCCCTTCTTGGGAAGAGGACTTTCCGGTTAATTTTCAAGCTTTCCTTTTAGGAACAAACTCCTCGCGTCTTTAATCCGCCACGGCAGGCTCAACCAGCTGGATCAAGCCTTTCTCGGCGTCCACCTGGGCTCTTGCCCCGACCGGAATGGTGAATTTCATCGGGATATGGCCAATCATAGCTCCGTACCAGGCGGGCACGCCAAGGGGCTTGATGTGGTCATCCAGAACCTGCTCCAGAGTGAGCGAGCCGTAGCCCTGGCCAGGGTTGCAGTCGGTGCAGCGGCCAAAAATAAACGCTTTGACCTGACTTAAGACGCCAGCCAGCCGGAGATGGGTGAGCATCCGGTCGATGCGGTAAATCTCCTCGTTGACATCCTCGACAAAGAGAATGCTTTCTTTCCAGGAAGGCAAGTATTCTGTGCCCATGAGCGCTGAGATAATGGACAGGCAACCACCAAGGAGGACTCCTGAGGCCTTGCCCGGGACTATCGTCTGGACCCTGTTCTCGACCTGCGTCAGGTGGTCCCCTGTATCCACGGGATTCTCCATGATTGCGGCCTCGCCGGCCATGATAACCTTACGGAAATAATTGACTGTAAAAGAGTTCCAGGGGTCGGCGCCGATTGGCCCGTGGAAAGTGATGAGCCCGGTCTTGGCATAAAAAGCCAGCAGAAGAGCCGTGATGTCGCTGTAGCCGATAAAAACCTTGGGGTTCTTGCGGATGATGCTGTAATCAAGAAGGGGAAGAATCCGCGCGCAGCCCCACCCTCCCCTGACGGCAACGATTCCTGCTACGGCCGGGTCTGCGAACTGGGCCATCAGGTCACTCGCCCTGTCCTCATCTTTTCCACCAAGGTAGCCGTAGCGGTCGAAAAGATGCGCGCCCATCTTAACTTTAAACCCCAGCGCCTCCATGCTTTCCTTGACCAGCGTGATTTCGAAACGGGTGGCCGTCGCTCCGGAGGGACTGACCAGGGCCACTGTGTCTCCAGGCTGGAGGCGCCTCGCTTTTATCGGTTGGATGGCCTCGGCTAATAGGTTTGGTTTCGTTGCTAACCCCGCCGTTAACCCTGAGAGTCCGGCCATCTTTAGAAAATCTCGTCTGTTCATCCTCTGCCTCCTGAACTCACTTTCATATCAAAAAAGACTTTCGCCTTCAAACCAAGGGCAAAAATTCCCCCCATGAATTCCTTTGCCTATCCAAGCAGAAGGCGCAACCTTTTGTCGGCCAAATATTCCTTAAATTAACCTTTGTCTCCGAGAGTCACCTCCGTTTCGCGTGTCCGGAAGTTTTGGTGGCTGCCAAGACCGCCGATGAACATTTTTCATGATTTTATTTTTGCCCGGGAGCAGAGGTTTGGCCAATTTCTCGCGCGTTTAAGCTCCGCAGAAGCTTTTTGACCTGTCATGAGCAACTCTCGAACTGAATTTAATATCCCGGGGGCCGCCATTTATCCTCTCTGAAGGTGGACGGTCAATGATTCGGTCAATCTGCACTGGAGAAGGAGCGACGACGAACCGATGTGCTCAATTCTTTGAAAAAATCAAGCGAAATTTGAGAATCAGAAATCCTCTTCAGACCGAGTTCATAAAACCCGGGCAACTTCCGACGCCGGCACCGACGCAAAATGCGGATTGATCCAGCTTCTGGTTTCCTTTGCCAGCGCCTAACTAACCTAATGCCCGATTTAATAGGATGGGACGATAAAATATCTTTTCTTGATTAAATGCTCGGAGCGAAAATGCGAAAGATACCTGATAAACCTACTCATATCCCCTAATCTTTACTCTTCATGATCAATTCTACATAGGTACCGCCAAAGGCCATCTTGTTAACGGTGACATAGGGCTTGCAATAGGCTATTAAGTTAGACAGATTCATATTGAATTGAGATATATTCGGGTCAACTTGACACCCGATCATTTTGCGATTTATTATTCGCATAGATATGGGGTGAGGCAAAATAAGTGGATGAACGCTCCTCAAGTCGGCCCATAAAAAAAGGAAATGTTCATCTCTTATGACTAATTTAATTAACGCTGGTGATAGAGTATTGGTTCGCGATAGACCTTGGTTCGTGAGGGAAATTAGCGCTCCATACGCAACCGAAGCTATATTAAAGCTACACGCTTTGGACGATGCAAGGCCGGCGCAACTCACGGTCATCTCACCGCCCGAAGAAATCGCAGTCCTCCCCGGCCAAGCAGTCGAGTTCGACCCCCGCGGTCTCGACTCTTTTTTAGCCTGGGCGCGCGCGCACCGCATGTTCGCGGCCACCCTCGTGCGCGAACCCAACATCCTCACAGGTGTCCGCTGCGGCCGGGTTGCGCTTGAGGCTTATCAAGTCGCCCCGACCCTGCGGCTTCTTTCCAAAATCCGGCCCTCTCTCCTCATCGCCGATGACGTCGGACTCGGCAAGACAATCGAGGCGGGGCTTGCCCTCCTCGAGCTTATGGCCCGCGGCCGAGCCTCCCGCGTGCTCGTCGTCACACCTCCCGGTCTCATGGACCAATGGCATGATGAGCTTGTCGATAAATTCAACCTCGAGTTTACTCTCATCGGAAACGCCGCCGAGCTTTCCTCCGTTCAGACCGACCTTCCAGCCGGGGTCAGCCCCTGGGATTCTTTCCCTCGCATTATAACCTCTCTGGATTTCCTGAAGAAAGAGACCGTTCGCAACCGCGCTCTCCGGAAGCGGTGGGACCTCATCATCGTCGATGAAGCCCATGCCCTGGCCGAGGCGGGCACTCCCGAAAATCCCCACCGAACTCAGCGCACACGACTGGGCGCAGCCCTGCGTAATTCCACGCGGGGACTTCTCCTCCTGACGGCAACTCCCCACAACGGTTATTCCCACTCCTTCCGTTCTCTCCTCGAGCTCGTCGAGCCGACGCTGGCTACATTCCACGGATCGCCGGCCGACCTTGAGCGCCGCATTGAAAGCTGCCGCATCCGCCGAATGAAATCGCAAATCGTGCGGCGTCTTCCCGATGGGACCGAGCTCCCGGTCTTCCCGAAAAGGCACGTTTCCGGAATTCCAGTCGTCAATCTGAGCAATTCTGAAAAAGAGCTGTTGAAAAAAGTTGCGTCCTACTGCTCCAAAACGGCCCGCCAGGCCGCCGGCACAGAGGACTCGGAACTCATCGGTTTCGCCATGCAAATCATCAAGAAGCGCGCGCTTTCGAGCCGCTCCGCCCTGAAAAAAACCCTCGAATACCGCCTCGAATCGCTGCGCAAAGAGGAGGTTCGCGAGGAACCGCCGGCGCCTTTTGAGATTCGCGACCTCCGGGCGGACCTTCCTCTCACCGAATCATCGGCCGAGAGAACCGCCATCAAAATCCTGCGAAGCGCCATTCCCCGCGAAGAAAAACGTCGCAAGGCCGAAATTGCGGCCATCAACGGAATCCGCCGCATCCTGGCCAAGCTCCCGTCCTCCGACCCGAAAATCGAGGCCTTGATGGCGGAGCTCAAGAAGATATTCTCCAAAGATCCAACCGAAAAGGTCATCATCTTTACCGAATATCGAGATACTCTTGAAGCCGTCCAGAGCGCGCTCGATGCCGAGCCCGAATTGGCAGGCCGGTATGTCCTCTTTCATGGAGGCTTGAGCCGCAGGCAGCGCCTTTTGCGAGAGGCGATTTTTGAAAAGCCCGAAACGCGCGTTCTCCTGGCAACGGACGCGGCCAGCGAGGGGCTGAACCTCCAGCGCACCTGCCGCCGGGTCATCCATTTCGAGCTTCCCTGGAACCCGAATCGGCTGGAGCAGCGGAACGGCCGCGTCGATCGCTACGGCCAGACGCGAGAGACCATCATCCGCTATCTCTTCTATCCCGACAGCCCCGAGGATGACGTCCTCGATAGGCTCGTCAAAAAGATCGAGGAGATGGCCCGCAAGCGAATCTCGACTCCCGACATCCTGGGGGTCCTCTCTGGAAAAGGCGACCTGCGGGATGGCCTCGTTGACCTGAATCCCGAGTCCGCCGACATCGAAAATCAAAAGAGCGCACTCGTTCGCCTGTTCGAGGACCGGACGGCTGATTTTATCAAGAACACCCGGCATCTCGTCACTCTGACCGCCGGAAGCGCGGAAGAGGAAGAGCGAATCTGCCGTCTGCTCAACACATCGGAACCGCTCCTTGCCGATGACACGGAACTCGAAGCGATTGTCATCGGCTATATCGGCCAAGCCGCCGTCCGCCCCGACCCTGAACGCGAAGGTGTTTTCCGCATCGAAGTCCCCCTGGCATTCCGCGATGAAAAGGTCCTCCCGGTTTACCCGTCCGCCACATTCCGGCGCTCAGTTGCCGTCCGATATCGGAAAGATGAAGTCGATTATATAACCCCGTTTCATCCTCTCGTCCGGGCCATCTCGAAAGACGCCCGCCGGAGGCTTCTTCAAGTCTATTCGTTAAGCCGGGGCTTGCCGCCGCGTCGCCTGGCCGCCCGGACAATCGACGATGCCGACGGCCCTTCTATCCTTTTCACATTTTACGGGCTTATCGGGAGCGAAGACGGGACGGCCGAGGAGCGGATTCTCGCCGTCCGGGTGAGTTCAAACGGCGAAACAATCGGCGATCCGATAGCCAATTTGCGATATCTTGCCGAGTCGCCATCATCCGATGAAGTTAGCTGGGACAAAATCCAGAACCTCTTCGGCACTTGCTTTGAAGATATGAGGGAGCGGGCAACTCAAGCCGCACGAAACTGGCTCTTCTCTCGAGCGGAGGAAATCCGCCTTAACCGCAGCAAACAGGCGGAGTCGATGCTCAAAGAGCTCGAATCGGATGCCGCCGACCGCATCCGCGAAATCGAGGAGGAAGAAAAGAAAGCCCGCAGGCTCATCGAAGAAAGCGGGCAGCAGCGGCTCTTTGGAGACGAGAGCGGTCCTGGCCCGAGGAGCTTCGCCGCCAGAAAAGCCGCCGTCGAGAGCTTCAAGAAACTCAGACAGGAGGAAATCGAGAAATTCCGCAGGCTCTCCGACCCGGCCCCGCCGCAGCCGCTCGGTGCGCTCTTCCTTATTCCATCCGGGAGCCGCCGATGAACCTCAGATACTTCCGGAATTTCAGGGGATTTTTCTCAGATTATTATCTGGGAAGCGTTTTCGGCGAAAGCAGCTCTCGCGGCCGGAGAAGAAAAGCGACCGACCGGGAAACCGACATCGCTCTTCTTCGTTTCCGGCGGATCCACGAACGGGCCGAAGGCCGCGCCGATGACGCCGCGGCCTGCCGTGAGAAATTCATCCGCCCCCTTCTCCGCGACGTTCTGGGATTACATCTCGGCGCGGGTGAAGATCGCCTGCACTGTCTTTTTTCTTCGGCCGAAGCCGAAGAGCGGAAAGAGAAGCCTTTACTTCTGATCTACTGCGGCTCCTGGGATGAAAACCTCGATGCCGGCCGCGGGGGCTCAAACCCCATGCATAAAACCGAGCAAGCCCTGGCCCGCGCCGAACTCCGCTACGGGCTCCTCGCGACAGGGGAAAAGCTGCGGCTTATCCGGGCGCCCGGCGACGGACCGCGCGGGGCCTACCTCGAAGCCGACCTTTCCGGGCTCGCCGATGAGCCGGACGCTGAATCCTTTGCCGCCCTCATTCGCCTTTATTCGATTTCCACCTTCCTTCCAGGGCCCGACGGCAAAATTCCCATCGACCTCATCGAACGTGAAAGCCGGGAGCACGCAGAAAAAGTCTCTGAAGACTTAAAGACTGCGGTCTTTTCGGCGGCCGAATCCCTGGTCTCCGGCTTAATTGAAGACGCCGTCGCCCGAGGCCGGTTCCGCTCGGCCCTCGGGCTTTCCGAGTCCGACCTGCGCCTTTTCCGCGATGCCGCGCTTCTCTGCCTCTACAGAATCCTTTTCATTCTTTATGCCGAAGCCCGGGACCCGCGCCTCGACGGCCATCCCGTCTATCAAGAAAGCTACTCGGCAAACGGGCTGGTCAACGAAATCCTCGAGGACCCGACATTTTCCTGGCCCGAAAACCGCACCTCCTTCTGGCGGCGTCTCCGGGCTCTCTTCCGGATTTACGACAAAGGGCTTCCGCGCATCAGCCAATGGGAACACATCCCGCCGAGGGGAAGCGATTTCTTTAGCCCCGAAACTCCCGAGGGCGAAGTCCTCGAAGCGGCCGGTCTTCCTGACCGCCTTGTCGCCCGGGTTGTCCTCGACCTTGCGACCTCCGTTCCTCGAGCCGGAGTCGGACGCGAGCGCGTCTCCTTCCGCGAGCTCGATATCGAGAACCTGGGCGCCGTTTACGAGGGCCTCCTCGAATACGAACCCCGGATCGCTCGCCAGACAACCCTCGAAATCCGGGTCCAGGGACGAACTTACTGCCTTTCCCCTGAAGACACCGTCCGCCTCTGCGAGCAGAAGAACCTCGTCCTCCGGGGCGACGCCGAGATTGTTGCCGGGACTTCAGCGGCGGGGCTCCTTCGCGAAGCTTCTTCCTCCGGGACAAGTGAAGAGGAGTCTCCCGAAGAATCCCGGTTTGAAGCTGACGAGGAACTGTCGGCGGAGAATGCCGGCGCCGATACCGAAGAATCCGAGGATATAGGTGAAACCGATGAGGCCGTTGCAAAAGGAGCCTCGGCACGGCTTATCCGCCGCCTTGAGCCGGGAGCATTCCACTTTGTCCCCGGCCCTGCCAAAAAGGGCTCGGGCTCGTTTTACACGCCCCGTGCTCTCGTCCGCGACCTTGTCCGCCATACGCTCGGGCCTCTCGTTAAAGAGAAACGAGCCGCCGAGATCGAGCGCCTCCGAGTCCTCGACCCGGCCTGCGGGAGCGCCCACTTTCTTGTCGAGGCCATGCGTTTCTTGGGCCAGGCCCTCCACAAAGCCTATGTAGAGGAGGGAAACGGCCGGCCGCCGAGGGAATTCCGGAGCACGACCGGATTGGGATGGGATGCAGACTGGCGCTCTCCGGACGATGACGCCCGGGCGGCCAATTCAGAAGCGCGCGCCTGGTGCAAACGCCGCATCGCCGAACGATGCCTTTTCGGAGTCGACCTCAACCCCACGGCCGTCGAGCTCGCCCGGGTGGCCCTCTGGATCGAATCGGTGGCCGGCGACAGGCCGCTCACTTACTTTGAGCATCACATCCGCTGCGGCAATTCCCTCCTCGGCACCTGGAAGGATTCGCTCGACAGGCCGCCCCTTCCCTCCCTCGAGAGACGAAATACAGACACTTCAGGCGCCAATTCAAGACCCGCTCCAAGGAAAGGAACTGCCGCCCGGATTGAGCCCTCGGGGATTCGCCACCAACTGGGCCTTTTTCAAAAATATGCGCACGACGCTTTGGCCGAAGCCGCCCGCCTTCGCTCTCTGATTGATTCGACGGACCCTAACGATTTGCGGCGCGAAGGGAAAGAGCCGGAAAGCCTCGAGGAACAGGAATACAAGGATCATCTCCGCCGCCAGGCCTCCGGGATTCTCGAAACACTGAAGCTTCTTTTCGACCTCCGTTCGGCCTCGGCCTTTGTCCCCGAAATCTGGAGCGAATGGGATTATCTCTGCGATACGGTCCGCTCGCCGGAAGACCTGAAGAGGCACATCCAATCGCGCGACTGGTTCCCGAAATTCGAGGAAGTCCGCGACCGCGAGCGCTTTTTCCATTGGGAGCTTGAGTTCCCGGAAGTCTTCCTGGACGAAGAACGCCCGGGCTTTGACGTCGTCCTCGGCAACCCGCCCTGGGAAAAAATAAAGCCGGACCGGAAGGAATTTTACGGCCGGGCAGATGTCCTCATCCGGGCTTTCAAAGGGGGAGAACTCGACCGCCGCATCCAGGAACTTGAGCAAGCCGAGCCCTCCCTGCGAGCGCAGTTTAAGGCTTACGAAGAGCGGCTCAAAACAACAGCTTTCTGCCTTAAAAAAGGCGGCGATTTTAGATACCAGGACTGGATTATTGACGGCAAGAGCACGGGAGGAGACCCCGACCTTTTCAAATTCTTCATCGAACGCGCCTGGACACTGGCGGCTAAGGACGGCCGGGTCGGTTTCGTCGTGCCTTCAGCGATTTACAATAACGAAGGCTGCACCGGGCTCAGGCATCTTCTCCTTGAGGAAACGCGGGTCGAGCGCTTTTATGGCTTCGAGAATAGAAAAAAGGTATTTCCGATTGACTCACGCTACAAGTTCGTAAGCCTCGTCTTCAGGAAAACCCGGCCGGAGGGAGAGGCGGCCTTTGATGCGGCCTTCATGCGGCACGAGCTTGAGGAGCTCGAGGAGACGGCGCTCTGGCGGGAACCGGGAGAAGAATTCGCTTTTCCGGGGCCGATCCCATGGGCGGTTAAGGTAAGCAAAGCAGAGCTCGAAAGATTATCGCCAGGAACGCTCGCTTTTCTTGAATACAGAAACCCGCGCGACCGGGAAATTTTGCTTAAAATGTATGAAGGCCGGCCCCTTCTCGGCGACCAGGGGCCGGGAACCTGGAACGCGCGGTTTTACACGGAATTTCATATGACCAACGACCGGGACCTCTGGACCGACCTGAAAACCGGAAAGCTCTGGAACCCGAGGCAGATCCTGGGACCGGTGCCGGGAACGACGGAGGACAGGCCGCCTTATTACCACCGGGCCGCCTGGCCCGAAATCCGGGCTATGATGGCAGAGAAGGGCTTTTGGCCCCTATACGAAGGCCAACATATCGAGCAATTCCTCATCGAGATCCGTCCCATCGAACGCTGGGTCAGTCTCGACGCCGCCGAGAAAAAGAACGGGCGCCTCCCCGACCCCGGCCCCAAACTCGTTTTCAGAAGCTTTGCTTCAAATACAAATGAACGGACGATGATTGCGACAATCCTTCCGCCTAAATCCTGTTTTTGCAATATGCTTACAGGCCTTATTGTTTCTCAAGTTCGACCGCAGGTTACGGAGTTTATATTGAATTCGCTAGTTTTCGATTTCGCGTTAAGATTAAAGGTTACTAACCCTGCTCTTAATTTCTATCATCTTAATGCTCTGCCTATAGCAATAATAGAGAACATTCCATCAGACTCACATTTAGCAATTCTGCCGAAATCAACGTATAGATCAACATATGATGATCCAGCTTGCTTTTTTGCCCTTTCAGAACTAAATATCATCGCTTGTCAGGTCTATGGCCTTGCTCCAAACGACTTCGAATACATTCTTTCCACCTTTCCCGTCTTCGCCCGCAAGCACGCCGAGTTTTTTATTTATCTCCAGAACCGCATCGCTGAATGGAAAGAACAACTGTCGAAGAAGAGGCCACCAGAAAAAGAATATCCGTTATTAGAGCGACAGGGAGTGCAAGTTGTTTCAGCGCCCCATGCTAAGTATATCAAAGAAACAGAAAAAAATAGAAAACAAAAAATAGAACGTGATAAGAAATAAAAGCAGAGAAAAGGAGAGGAAATAGAATGACTAAAACAGAGTTTTCAATGATGATCGACCACACTTTATTAAAACCAGAAGCAACTGCAGATGAGATAATTCAACTCTGTGAAGAGGCTGTTGAATTCAATTTCGGCGCTGTGTGCGTTGCGCCAGCTTGGGTTCCTCTCGCTTCAGAAAAGCTTGCCAGCTATTCTATCAAAGTCGTGAGTGTTGTGGGCTTTCCCCATGGAAATACGCTTACTTCAGTAAAGGCGTTTGAAGCATCGCAGGTAGTTAAATTGGGCGCAGATGAAATCGATATGGTCATTAATATCGGAGCCTTATTATCCGGACAAGAAGAAATCGTGCTTAAAGATATCAAGTCAGTTATTGATAGTGCCCGACAAGTTGAGCCGAAAACACTGACAAAGGTAATTCTCGAGACTTCTTTCCTTTCTGATAATCAAAAGATTATAGCTTGCCAGCTTGCAGAAGAGGCTGGCGCTGATTTTGTAAAAACATCTACTGGCTTTTCGACTTCTGGCGCCACAACTCACGATGTATCTCTATTACGCCGGGTTGTCGGGAATCGCTTGGGAGTAAAAGCAGCTGGGGGTATACGTGATTTATCGACAGCAATGGCTATGATTGCGGCTGGTGCAACAAGGCTGGGTTGCTCATCAACGGTATCCATTATGCAAGAATTTCAGGATTAATCTTAATAACCATTAAATAAATTTGTTGGAGGGGAAAAGAAATGGAAAATAATCAAAAGAATAAAGAAAATACTGGGGGGGGAACTCTTAGGAAGTGAGTTGGTCAAATTGCGGTATAATTATGCGTGGAAGTGGTTTGATTTTCACGCTAAGCAGCGCGTCAGCATGTTTAATTATTTCCTCATTATCACCGGAATATTTGCGAACGGACTTATTAGCGTAATAAGGACAGATTTTTATTATATAGCTGTCGCACTGGGAATATTAGGATTAATTACCTCCGTTGCGTTTTTCTTCTTGGACATTAGAAATAAGCAGCTTGTTGAGATGGGTGAGGACGTTTTGCTAAAGAT
>FWPV01002838.1_pt1 | contig 40946 bp, 36 predicted proteins | sample 2228371 | NCBI WGS metagenome assembly FWPV01 (sample SAMEA103939776, study PRJEB20133) | metagenome
AGTTTGGCGCCGGTAATTTTGGATGAAATAGATTTGTTTAGTAAGGACCTCATTTGTAGGGACGATGTCCCCGAACACCACACCAGATTTTTCTTTTGGGGAAGGGACCGCTTAAGGAGAGATAAAATTGGGCAAAGAGTTAAATAAGGAGATGGGAAAATTGTCTCTCCCTCTTCCCATCTTTAATTAAAGAGAATTAGATTCGGGACTAAGCCTCAGGTTAAACCATCTTTTAGGTTCTTTATCAGATTCTCAATTAGACCAAAGGTTAAGTTTCAATGTCGCCCCTGTATCCCCGTTATTTTCTATCGTTTAAATTGAGGCACAATATGTAGAAATAATAAGTTATTGACTTATAAAAACTTAACTCAAAATCACTTAAAATAGCGATAATTTTTATAAGAGTAATTTAATAAAGAACCCAAAAACCGACTACCATTGACACATCTATTTTGCCCGGATAAGAACTTTATGAAATTTCTTATTGAAATTTTGTCGAAGATAAAATTAGTAAGTAGTAAGAACCAGGGGAACTCCTTCTTTTTAGAAGATTATTTTTGGTGAGAACGAAGGCTTGACAAAAAATGAGTATGAGAGTATAATTTAATGTAGGAGGGCATATGAAGCGGATTTTGGTATTACCCCTTTTTACAACCTTTCTTTTTGCTTACCGCTATGCGGTAGTGGTGAGTGAGGCGACATTCAGCCTCCCGGAATGGCGAGCGGTCGTTGAGACTCTATCCCTCAAACACTCGGCGCCAATTTTTCGCTTTACCTCTAATGTTCGTGAGGTGCTTCCTTCTCTCTCTCCTTACCGGCCAGATTATATCGGTTTTGTCGCCCGACCAGTTGTGGAGGTGAATGCCGATTTTGTCCGGACGGTCCATCAGATGACAAGGGAGTTAGACTCTGACCCTTATGGTGATGCGGTCTGGGGAATTATTACGGGTTATAATGTGGAAGATGTGCAAAGGGTTCTTAGATTTGACAGTCTACGGATAAGAACATTCCTGGGTGGAACGAATTGCACTTGGGGTGATTGGATTGAGAAGGGGATTGCTACTTATGAAGCCTCTTACAATCAAATAAGGTTTTGCTTTCCCGACCGGAGTTTCCTTGATACAATTTGGCCAGAGCGCTGTCCGCAAGACCGTTGCACCCTTTTGGTCAACTACTTAAATCGAGGTATAGACGACACAGTTTCCGGAAGACCGCGAATTCGTGGTCCGGTTGATATATTTGTGACTAGTGGTCATGCGGACCAACATACCTGGCAACTTCACTACCCTTCTTCCGGCTATGAGGGATTCTTCCGCTCCGTTGGTGGTCAGTTGCGTGGGGACCCTTACCAGGGGAGTTCAAGAAATCTGAACTCGCCGAATCCCAAAATATACTTCCCAGTGGGCAATTGCTTGATCGGTGATGTCTCGGATGTGGACTGTATGGTCTTGGCTTGGTTCCACACCGGTGGCGCGGTCCAGATGACAGGATATATCGTTACCACCTGGTATGGTTATATGCTCTGGGGGCTTCCGGCTTACTTCCATCTTTTGCAGGAGCGGCATACCTATGCCCAGGCATTTTACTTAAATAACCAGGCTCTTCTCTTTGACCGGGAGAATTCCACACCCGGCACCAACCCTTCCGGTTTGGACTACGACCGGGATAATGTCGCCTTTTATGGCGACCCGGCTTCTCTGACAAAGGTCTTTCCGGTCCGAGAGCCCTGGTATTCGGAATCAATAGGAATAAGGCAAGGCGAGGGGATTGATACATTTATCGTGAAAATCAGAGCGAACTACGATTCCGCAGCTTTGGGTTTTAGCGGCGTTTCTGGTGCCCGGCATCCAATCGTCTTCCTTCCGGTGCGGGTGGAAAGCATTCGGGTAGAGACGACCGATGCCCACCGGGTAATAGTTACCGATAACTTTGTCCTTTTATATGTCTGGTATCAAGGTGAAAGGAGATTTGTCCGTGGGGAGGAGAGGTTCGTCCGCTTTACAGGAAAGTCAATTCCAACACCGATTGAAGAAGTTGGTGTGAGACCTTCCCTCAAATCCAGTCGACTCCTTTCTGGAAAATACTCAACCTTAAACCTCTCCTTGCCTGAAGATGGGCTCTATTCATTTTCCATCTTTGACCAAAAGGGGAGGCTTCTCTTTAAGAAATGGGAGAGGAGATTGGCTGGTTCCTGTTCGCTTTCCATCCCGAAGGCGATAGGCTCTGGTGTCTACTTCCTCCATATTCAGTCAGGAAACTCTACCACTTGTGAGAAGTTTCTATTGGTAAGATGAAGATCGCCAAAGGGATTTTTCTTCTCTTTGCCGTTGCTTGGGCGGATTGGGAACTCTGTGACTCGGTGCGGTTGAAGACGATAATCCCAGAAAGGGGAAGTTTTTATATCGCCTTTGACGATCCCCACGAGAGCCTCTTTCTCTATCTCCCTTATGATTCCTTAACTAACTTGGCGAAGGCTGCGGTTGCCCGAAGCCCTGCTTGGCTGAGGGTTGACTTAGCGGAGAATTTCCGCCGTCTTTCTCCGGAGACACAAGACCTTTATGCGAACCTTCTCTTATCTTCATCCCATCCTTATGTTGATGAGGTCTCATTCCAAGTCGCCCACATCTCCCCACAGCTCCTCACCTCTTCTGATTTTTATCCAGAGGTCTTGGTTGAGAATGTTAGGTATATCTATAAGAACGACTCATTCCTTGACTATGTGGAGGTTATTGACTACGGCACTCCCATCTCCGACACCAATTACTATTCTACCGTCCGGTATCGGGTAGCGGTTGGCGAATCAATCTTTTTTGTTCAGCAACCGAAGGAAACCTACTATTGGTTTATCCTCCACCCAAAAATCTCCCGCGAGATTTCAACTTATGTCGACTCTTTAACTGGAAACCCTTTGCCGCCGCCGAGGGGGAAATTTTGGCGGGGCTATCTCTTTTACAATGCGGATCCTAACTATCCAGTATTAAAAGACTATCTTTTGGGTGTGACCACCTTATGGAATTCTCTAAGAAACGATACCGCCAATAATGGGGCAATCGGGGCGATCAATAACTGGCTAAGACGGGTGATGGAATTTCGGAGTCCAAGCCGACGCACCTACCAACCAGTCCAGATTTATACTCAGCACCATGGGACATGCACCGAGTGGGGAATTTTGACTCCCGCGGTAGCGAGGAGCGCTCTTATTCCTTGTGTCCATACCCGGGCCTATGGTAATAACCACGCTTGGGATGAGTTCTATGAGCGGAGATGGGTCCAATGGGAACCGGTGAATAAGATGATTGACGATACCACCAGATATGACCCAGGTTGGTGGAATTTGGGTGCGGCTTGCGATTGGCGAGGAGATGGGTACTGGTGGACAGTGAGCGAAAGGTATACCCCCCATTGCACCCTCACGGTAAGGGTCTTAGATGTGGAGAGTCTGCCCGTGGATGGGGCGAGGGTCTTAATCGCTGGCGGAACCCAACCGGTGAACTACTTCTCGGCGTTTGCCTACACCGATAGTGATGGGGAGGCGAGATTTACCCTTGGGGATACAAATAATTACGATGCTGCAATTGAGAGTGAATTGGGGAATATCTCCTATACCCGGGTGATAACCCAAGCGAGACCTGATACCCATTACCGGGCAGTCTTTTCCCTTCCCGCTCGGATGCCAGTTCTACCCCTCTCTTCTGATACCTTCCCTTCTTCTCCGCTCAATCGTTATAAGGTGGAAGTAGAAATTCGGGTTGGGAATGAGATTATCTTCGGAACCCATCCGGACGATAATAGTTTCTTCAAGGAGAGGAGAGGGTTGGGAGCTCTTCACTTCTTCATCGCCGATTCTCTAAACTTCTACCGCTATTGTCGTGGTTTAGACTTTCGGGCATTTTTAAACTCTCCCAATATCACCCGATTAGATACCTCTTTTATCTTCCCAACCGAGTCTCCCTATTACTTGGTCTTCACCAGTGAGGAGAGAATTGGGAATGGGGTTGATGTGGCGGTGGCAGTGAGACTTTTTCGGGGAGTGAGTGGATTGAAGGAAGAGAAAGCGAGGCGAAAGAAAGAGAATTCTTTTATCTCGCAAATTTTTCCCCTTAAGCCGAATGAAAGACTCTTTAATGCCGTGGGAAAGTTAGTGAATGAGAAGAAAAGGCTTCCTCCAGGGGTCTACTTTCTTGAGAGGGGAAAAAGGATATTGAAAAAGATTATTTTCCCGTAAAAGGGGAGGTCTCATCAAACTCAAGAAGAGATGTTAGTGTCGCTAACTTTTTTTCAACCTTTTAATTTCATATAAATCTTTGATTTTGCAAAACTTATTGGATTTTTTCGCGAAAGTTGGGGGGCGGTAGGGGGAGGGGGGTCCCAAAGCTAAGAAAAGACCTAATTTTTTGCCTAAGAAAAATTCTAATTGAAAGCCTTAAAGGATTTATAATCAGAGAAATAAATTCGAGTCTAAGGGGATTCCTGATCTTCAGTTTAAGAGAAACCCTAAGCAAAGACCTAATCCTTCGCCTGGTTGACAGGTCTTTCTTTCTCGGTATATTAAGAAAGGCCGAGGTGGCGGAATTGGCAGACGCGCTAGGCTCAGGACTTAGTGGGTTAACACCCGTAGGGGTTCAAATCCCCTCCTCGGCATTCATTTCCCAAAATGATTAATCCATTAAATCTCTTTCCGAAGCCGACCCCGATTGAAAGAATTGAGGTCTTCAATCAGATAATCCATATCAAGAGGGACGATTTGACCGGACTTATCATTTCCGGAAATAAGGTGCGGAAGTTGGAGTTCCTCTTAGCGGATGCCAAAGGTAAAGATGCCCAAGTGATTATCACTTCTGGTAATATCCAGTCAAATCATGTCCGGGCGACCCTCTATTTATCAAATCTATTAGGTTTAAGAGGGGTGGCGATCCTTAAAGGGGAGAAGCCAAAAGTCCCGGAGGGGAATACATTCTTAGATTATCTCTTTACCGATGAGATATACTTCTTAAAAGAAAAGGAATATGAGAAGAGAGAGGAGTTCGCTCAGGATTTGCTAAAAAGGTATGAGAAGGCTGGTCTTAAAGCCTATCTCATCCCAAGCGGCGGCTCAAACGGCCTTGGCGCCTTGGGTTATCTGAAGGCATTTGAGGAGATGGTCAATTATATTAAAAATATGGGGATTGATGGGATATTTTGTGCGGTCGGCTCCGGAGGAACCTACTCCGGATTATTAATTGGTAAACACCTCTTCGGTTTAGATTTGCCAATTTACGGAATTTTGGTTGATGAAGATAAGGTTTATTTCCAAAAGAAGATAAGGGAGATTATTGACGAGGCAAAGAGATACCTGGGAAGGGATTTAGGAATTAAAGGAGAAGATATTCGGCTAATTGACCGTTATATCGGTCCCGGTTATGCCCAACCTTATAAAGAGGAGATTGAGTTGATTTGGCAGTTGGCCAGAAAGGGGATTCTCTTAGATCCGGTCTATACGGGAAAGGCCTTCTACGGAATGATAAAGGAGAAAGAGAATTTAGGCTGTCGAGAACCGCTCTTCATCCATACCGGTGGCATCTTCTCCCTCTTCGGTTTCAAGGAGGCGATTTTGCGGGATAAGCCAAAATTTTAAGACTTTAAGACCGAGAGGGTCTCTTGGGCGGTCTTTTCCCAAGTGAATCGCTTTGCCCGCTCGATCCCCTTTCTTTTGAGCTCTGCGCGCAAATCTTCGTCTCTTATCAATCTTTCCATCTGAGCCAATAACTCTTCCGAGGATTTTGGGTTGAAGTAGAGGACCGCATCCCCGCCAACTTCCGGGAGGCTGGCGGCGTTACTGCTGATGACTGCTGCGCCACAAGCCATCGCCTCTAAGACGGGAAGTCCAAACCCTTCGTAAAGGGAGGGGAAAACAAAGAACTCACTGGCGGAATAGAGGGGAGGGATTTCCTCTTGCCCAACATAGCCTAAAACCTTAATCCGCTCTTTGCGATTTAATTCTTTAATTTTTTCAAATACTTCTTTATATTTCCACCCTTTTTTGCCGACGATTACCAAATCGTAATTTTCTTTTAGTCGGGAGAAGGCCTCTAAGAGGATGGGGTAATTCTTCCTCGGCTCCAATGTCCCACAAGATAAGATGAAAGGTCTTTTTAGTTGGTAGGTTTGGCGGATGGCTTCTATCGCCGCTTTCGGCGCGGGTCGGAATTTTTCATCCACCCCTTCGTAAATTACCTTCACCTTCTCGTTTGGGAGGGAGAAGAGTTTTAGGATATCTCGCTTTGTGGAATTCGCCATCGTAATCAAGATGTCCGCTTCCTTAACCGATTGGCGGAAGAAGAGTTTGTGGACGAAGAGGTTATAGTGAGCCATCGTCTCCGGATAGAAGAGGGCGACGAGGTCGTGGATAACCAAGACCTTCTTTATCTTCTTTGGTAGACCTAAGGGTAGGATATGGGCGGGCGCGAAGAAGGTCTCAATCCTATCCCTTTTTATTAAATCCCGCCACTTAATTTGGAGCCAGAAGGAACCAGGGATTCGGGAGTGGTCAAAGCGTTGAAAAAAGTTTGGTGGGAGGGAAAGCGCTTCCCTTATCGGTCTTGGGGAATAGAGATAGAAGAAGTCATTGGTGAGGCGGGAGAAATTCTCTAAGAGGTTTTTCAAATAATGACCAACACCCCGCCTCTCTTCCCGTAAAATTCCGACATCAATGCCAATCCTCATCGCTTCTTAAATATCTTGGCGTAGTGGGCGGTGAGGCGGAGATAGAGATCGCCAAACTCTAAACTCGGTTCAATCTCCGTCCCTTCAAACCACTCGTTGAAACTGGTGATTAAGACCCAGTCGGGCTTACACCCGATTACTTCCTCCCAAAGCCTTTTGTAATACCTCCCTCCCTTTCGGGCAAGGAAGGTGCCCGGGGAGCGAATTATTCGGTCGTCAAAGCCAGGCATCACCGAAAGGGCGATAATCTTTCCTTTCTTCCGGGCGAGCGGCACCGCCCGACGAGACTCCTCTCTTTCCCCCGGGAGGTATTGGTGACAACCAAGGAACTTCTCGGTAGGGGAATAGTCACAATTGATGAAGGCGAAAGAAGACTTAATCCTAAAAAAGGAGTCAAGGGTAATCTCTTCCCAAACCCGGTTAAAGATGAAGATGACCGGTCTCTCCCCCACTTTCAGGAAGGAGAGACTTTTGGCGTAAAGGGTTTCGATGTGGATTAAGTCTTCTTCTAATTCTCTTTTTGACGGGGCTTTCTCTAAATAGATTGTGAACTTAAACTCCAGACTCTCCGCCAAAGGGATTAGCTTCTTTAGATTTTCGTCCGTCGGAGAGTTTCTTCCCCACCAGGAGAGAATGAAACCATCAATTCCGCCTTCTTTCGCCATTAAGATGTGCTGGCGTAAAATTTCTCGGTCGGAAGAGGAGTAGAAACCGAGGCGGGGGCGGTGAGGGACAAGCCGTCTATTTTCGGAGAACCAATTCTTATCCCACCAGAGATAGTAAAAGGCTAAGACCAAGGGTTCGCTCTGGGGCGGGGGGATGAAATATGAGGAGAGGGGCAAATTTTTGAAGAGGTCTCTCCTCAAAGAGAAAGAGTCTCTCTCTCTTTGCGATGAGAATTGAAAAGAGGTATCACCAAAAGAGAGGAAAAGCTCGGTCTTTCCTATCGCCCCTTTCCGCAAAGAGAAGAGGACCGCTTCTGGTAAGGGATGGGGAAAAAAGAGGCTAAGGCGGGCAAGGACGGGAGTTGAGTCGTAGGCTTTTTTTACGACCCTAATCTCTCTGGGCGAGATTTTAATCACTTCTGGTGATGACGGGAAGAGAAGGGTATCGTCTGAGTAAAAGGGGTTTGTGTTGGGGAAGGTGAGTTCGGTCCAATCGGAATTGGTATGGAGTTCTAAGGTGATTTGGTAACCCTCGGGGTTTTGGAGAAAGAGAAAGAAGAGGAGAAGCATCAGATCCGTTGGAAGATTTTACTCTTTTTTTCTAAGAGCCAACTCCCAAGGGAGACGAGCCAATTGACAAAAAAGGGGTAGCGCTTGGCAAGGTGTTTCTTAAAGAAGAGGCGGTTGGCGGAATAGAAGGAGCGGATGGCTAAATCCCTTGTCTTTTTGGTAGCGGCGGAAATTCCCATTGAGGAAATTTTCACCCCGGATGAGACGCCTTTGTAGTGGATGATCTTTGCCTCCGGATAAAAGAATATCTTATAACCCTTCTCTCTTATCCGAAAGGAGAGGTCAACGTCTTCGCCGTAAAGGAAATAGTCCTCGTCAAATCCACCAACTTCATCTAAGACTTTCTTCCGGGCTAAGAAGAAGCAGCCACTTGGGGAGTCAATCTCGTGGGGTTTGGTCAAATCTTCCCAACCCATATGGTAACGAGCAAAGATTTTGCTTTTCGGAAAGATCTTCTCTAACCCCAAGAAATAAGAGATGGATGCCCAAGGGGTGGGGAAGCCACGGTGGCAGGCTTTGTCCAATGAGCCATCTTTCAGTTCCACTCGGCAGGTGAGGGCGGCAATATCTCCTCTTCCCTCAATAAATCTCAAGACCTTTGATAAGGTCTCCGGCGGGACTTCGGTATCGGGATTTAGGAAGAGGATGTATTCTCCATTGGCTAATCTTAACACCTGGTTGTTTGCTTTAGCAAAGCCGATGTTTTCTTTATTGGCTAAAAGTTTAACAGAAGGGAAATCTTTAGCGATCGCCTCCACCGATCCGTCCGTTGAATTATTATCCACAACGAAGAGTTCAAGATCTATATCTTTCACTTGGAAGAGTTGCTTGAGGAGAGGAATGAGAAGTCTTCCACAATTATAGTTGACAATAATAATTGAGAGCTTCATTTTCTTCTTCCAATTCTTTCGAATATCTCTAATATCTCTTCCGCTGCCTTTTTCCAGGAGAAGCGTTTTGCATTCTCTAAACCCTTCTCAATCAGTTCCTCCCTCTTATTTTGGTTGGTGAAGAGTTCCTTCATTGCCCTGGCAATCTCTTCCACGGAATAAGGGTTAACCAAAATCGCCCCCTCGCCGGCAACCTCGGGCAAAGAAGATATCTTAGAGGTGATGACCGGAGTGCCACAGGCCTGCGCCTCAATCACCGGCAGACCAAAGCCTTCATAAAGGGAGGGGTAGAGAGAGAGAAAAGAGGCGGCATAGAAAGCGGGGAGGTCTTCGTTGGGGATTGGACCGGTAAAGATTACCTTTTCTTCAATCTTTAACTCTTTTACCAGTTGGAAGATTCTCTTATTTTTCCAGCCGTAGTCAAGGCTACCACCAATGACCAGTTTTATCTCTTTATTGGGAAAGGATTTATCCCGAAGAAGCGAGGCGAAGGCCAAAAGAATTCTTTCCGTATTCTTTCTCGGTTCTAAGACACCCAAGGCAAAGACAAACATCTCTGGTAAATTATATCTTTTCTTTATCTCTTCCCGTTCTTTGTCAGTAATTGGGTAGCGAAAGGTTTCATCAAAGCCATTCGGGACAACAAAGACTCTCTCTTCGGGGATGCGAAAATGTTTTATTAAGTCCCTTTTCGTTGAGTGAGAAGGAGTGATTACATAATCTGCCCTCTGAATCGCATTTCGGATAGAGACTTGGTGGTATAGCCAGCGAAAGAGAGGATAAAGGTGGGGGAAGAAGAAGGAGGCGAGATCGTGAATCGTTACAAGATAACGACCGACCCTCACCGGCGGGAGGAAATGGCTTACCCCCCAGAAGATGTCCACTTTATCTTTCAGAAGACCAAAGGGAAGCAAGGTGTATTCCCAGGCGACCCGGAGAAAGAGGGGAAGCTTAACTGCTTTCTTCTCCATATTGGTTAAATGGCGAGCGTCGGGTAAAGAAGAGAGGAAATCCTTCCGCCCCAATACGAGGAAGTGGTTTTCTTGGGCTTTTGGGAGGAGGTGGCAAAGGATATTACTCACATAGGTACCAATTCCGTGGTAGGATGATTTTGCCGCTAAGGCATCAATACAAATTTTCATCTCACCCATTATAAAGTGAGAAACTCAAAAGTCAAATACCTGGGGTGCGGAAACTCTTGAATTTTTCAGCTTCTTTTTTACAATTAGCGGGTGAAAATTGGCATCTTAGACCCATTGCCCGGCAGGACTAAAGTGGGGATCCACACTTATACCCGGAATGTCATCAAACATTTATCAAAATTGACCCCTCTTGTTGTCTACACCTCGGAGCCCGGATTATTTAATAACCGGAACCTAAAAGTAAGACCCATCCCTCCGGCGTGGCTCAAGAGTCACTTTGGGCGACTTCTTTGGGAGCAGATTGGATTCCCTCATTTGATAAGAGAAGAGAAGATTGACCTCCTCTTTATGCCTCTCCCCGAGGTTCCGGTATTCGTTAATGTCCCGGTCGTCTCTGTCGTTCACGACTTGATTCCAATTAAGATGGCTCAATATCATTCGTTTAAGAGTAAAATTTGTTTTTTCTTTTCCCTCCAGACATTACGAAGAGCCGAATCAATAATTGTTGATTCCTATTCCACCCTTAACGATTTAAGTAGATTAAAAATGTGCTCAAGAAAGAGAATAGAAGTTATCTACCCGGGAGTTGAGCTGCCGAAGGAAGTACGTCCTTGGGTGGGGTATGAAAACCTTCCCCCTTACATCTTGTATGTTGGTGGCTTTGCCCCTTACAAGAATCTCTTCCAACTTTTGCGGGTCTACGCCAAATTGGCTCAAGAATTCCCCCACTTTTTAATTTTGGTTGGCTTTGCCCTCCCTTCCTGGTGGCGCACCATCACTCACTTCGTTGCCCAATTGCGATTGGAAGAAAGGGTGCTTCTACCCCAAAATCTACCCGAGGCGGAACTCTATTGGCTTTACGCCAATTGCGCCGTTTTTGTCTTTCCTTCCTTCTATGAAGGATTTGGTTTGCCAGTTTTAGAGGCGATGGCTTGTGGTGCCCCGGTCATCTGTAGTAACACCTCAAGTTTGAAAGAGGTGGGAGGCGAGGCAGCGTTTTACTTTAACCCTACGGCGGAAAGGGAATTGGAAGTAGCGATTAGAGAAGTTCTAAAAAACGACCGGCTCCGAGAAGAGATGAAAGAGAAGTCTTTAAGCCGAGCTAGGTTATTCACCTGGGAAAAGACCGCTGATCAAATTTTTCAAGTTCTGAGCGGGATTTAAGAAGGTTTAATGTCGCGGTGGCTAAACCTAAGAACCAGCCAAAGAAAATTAGAGAAGCGGGAATCCAAAAAAAGTAGTCAAATAAGGAATGAACAAGGAAGGCAATAATTACCGCCGAAAGTCCAAGGAGGATACCCTTAGTCTCTTCCTCCTTTACTTCGGAGAGGGATTTGGTTAAACCTTGGAGGAGAAAGAAGAGGATAAGTAAGAAGGCGATAAGGCCTAATATCCCTAAGTTCATTAATAACTCAACGTAGAGATTATGGGTATGACCGTAAAGAACTTCCTTCGGTCCGCCATAGGAAAAGGTGGAAGTGGCAAGCGAGCCGAAGGGGTCTAAGAAAGAGGGAAATCCATAATCATATTTTATTAATCCAAAGTTATGAATGCCAATCCCGGTGAGGAAGTTGTTTTGAATGATTGAGAAGGCGACTCGCCAAATAACGATTCGCTCTAAAAAGGCAACATCAGCGAACGAGGTCTCTTGGAATCGACCCAGAAAGATGAGGGTCGCCGGTTTGAAGAGGATTAAAATTCCGGTCCCGAGGATGAGGTAGAGTAAAAGTTTGAAAGATTTGGTTTTGATGAAGAGATAGGTTAGACCAACTATCACCCCCAACCAGGCACCTCTTGATTTTGAGAGGATAAGACCGAGGAAGATGGTGGCGAAGGTCAACCCCAAAAAGAGCCTTTTTTTCTGACCTTTTTCGGAAAGGAGGAGGGCGACCACAAGGACGGTGAGCAATCCAAACCAATTCCCCATTTCATTTAAACCAATTTGCCGGAGAGGCAGAGATAAACTTTTTCCCGAAGCTTTGACTAAGGGTGGAAGCCAAATTAGGGATGTGAGGAGGGTAATGATTAGACTGAAAAGGACCAATCTTTTCACTTCGGAGAGTTCTTTAATACTCTGCTGAAGAGAATAGATGACCAAGAAAAAGATTGAGAGGTCAAATATCCCCCGCAGAGTTGCCAAGGTAAAAGTCCCCTTAATTAAGGTGAAGAGGGAGGAGAGGTAAATTGCACTAAAGAAGACGAAAAAATAGAGGTAGAGTCGTTGAAGGGGGTTTCTCTTTGGCGCCCAATTTTTTTTGGTCAAAAAGAAGAGGATGTTATCTACAATCAATGCCCCACCGGCCGGGTAGGCACCGAGAAGATTCGGCAAAATTCCTAATGCCGTGAGGGTAACGGAGAAAGTAAAATAGAAGAGGAGGAAAAGCCTTTGGGTGAAAGCGAAGATGAAAAAGAGGAAGAGAGGAACGGAAAGGAGAAATAAATTCGGTTCCGTTAGAGAAGCAAATTTAAACAACAAGAGGAAGTAAAGAGAAAGGAGAATAGTCAAAGGAAGAAAGAGACCGAGTCCTCTCTTTTCGAAAAGGAGATTCATAATTCTTGTTTAAAAATAACCCTTTTTAAGAATTTCACATCTTCGGAACTAAATCCCTTTGTCAAAAAAAGAAACGCTAAGTAAAGGAGGAGGTAAAGGAAAAGACCGCCAAGTCCTGCTTTTCTTAAAATTGGCGAGACGAAAATGGGTAACAGAGTAGCAAAAAGAGGCTTCTGGAAAATCCGGCAGAGATAAGAGAGATTAAACCCCGGAAAGATTTTATGTAAACGAAAGAAGAGGAAGATAAAACCGACCAATTCGGCGGCTAAAAGAGAAATGCCGGCTCCAGACAAACCAAACGGTTTGATTAAGGTGAGATTGAGGAGAAGATTGGTGCCCGCAGAAATCCCCGCCTGGAAAGCGACATATTGTGCCCGGTCGGTGGCGTTAAAGAAGGAAGAAGCGAGTCCGTTCAAATAGATTAAAAGCGGCCACCAGATGAGAATTTTGAGTCCGGAAATAGAAGGTAAATATCCTTTACCAAAGAGGAAGAGGATAACTTCTTTGGAGAAGAGGAAAAAGGAGAAGGAGATCGGTAAAATGAAGAGGATGATATACCGAAGACTCAATCCCAGGATCTTCTGAAAGCGATTGGTCTGGGGGGAGATAGAGAGTTTAGCGAAAAGGGGGTACAGAGACTCGGAAAAGGCAATGCCCAGAGTGGCTATACTCAAGACCAATCGATACGGGGCATTAAACCAACCAACAATTTCCTCTCCCTTCCATTTTAACAAAAAGGTGGCATTATTCCAGTAATAGAAGGTGACAAAAACGGCGGAGAGGCCGAAAGGGAGAGAGTTTTTAAAAATCATAAGCCAAGATTGGAGATGAAAACGGAAGGAGATCTTGGCGAAGTATTTAACGAGGAAATAAAGACTAAAGAAGAAGGCGAGGACGATGGCGATGAGGTAGAGGAGGGCGAAGTAATTTACCCCAAGATTTTTGATCTTTAGGGAGTAACCACCCACAAAGAGGAAGAGAGAATAGAAGACTCTCCCCATCCCAATGTATTCCATCTTCTCGTATGCCCGAAAGATTGCATGTTCAACCAACCAGAGCGCATAGAAGAGAAGGAAAGGAGATATTAAATAGAGAGGCGTTCGGACCTTTGGCGATAAGTTGAGGAGGAAAGAAGCCAAAAAGAGGATGAGAATGGCAAAGCCCGAGAGGAATAATTTGATCCCCAAGGTGTTGGCGAGGTAAAATTTGGTCAGTTCCTTCCGGCGGGCGACCTCCCGAGTCAAATAGAAGCCCATCCCAAAATCGGTGAAGAGGTTTAATAGGTTGACAAAAGAGAAAGAGAAGGAAAGAATCCCAAACCCCTCCGCCTGGAGGTGCCGGGAAGCGGTGAGAAAGAAGAGGAAGAAGAAGAGTTTACTGGTGAGGTCAGCGGTTGTGAGAAAAAATGTATTCTTGGCAACTTTTCTCGTTTCGCTAAAATCGTCAGCGACACTCTCGCCCACGGGTTAATTTTTTCTCCGCCTCAATTCTCTAAACTGGATTGGGGAGACAAATTTCTTTAGAAAAAATCATCCTTGCTTACTTTCCGGCATCTTTTTCTTAAAGAGAAAAGAGAAGTCATTCTTAACTGTTTTCAGAAAACCTTGCCACTCTTTATATTCTTCAGGTTTTTGGGAGCGGAGAGATTCTACATATTCAATAAAGAAGGTATAACCAATTCCTCCTACCAGACTAAATAAAAAGACAACAAAAACGATTATCGCCCTTTTGGGAAAGCTCTTCTTTTCGGGAATTCGGGCGTAGTCTAAGACAGTGATGGTTGGGGTGTCCCGAGCTTCCATGATCTTTGCCTGTTCGTATTGCTGAACTAAGAGCGCATAAATCTCTTCTTGGACTCGATAATCCCTCAATCTTCGGGCATATTCGGCGGCAACCGCCGGCAGTTGAGAAAAGGGAACAGCAAAACCAGCCCCAAACCCTCTCCCCCGGCTCTTACCACCTTCCATCTCTTTCAATTTCTGCTGGAACGCAAAAATCTCTTTTTTCACCGAACTTAAATAGACATTATCGGAAGCAGAGACATTTTGGATAAGGGCCATTTCCATCTCTCGCTTTAATAGTTCTGATTTGAGTTTGGCATAGGCATCAATCACCGCCTTCGTCTCCTCATCTAAGGCAACGACCTTATGACGTTCCTGAAAGGTTTGTAAAGACTCCTGGGCGGTTTTTAATTCGGTTAAGGCGCTATTTAATCGCTTCTCAATGAAGAGGCGCATATTCTTACCCCGGCTCATATTGGACTCTTTTAGGAAGCGGTCCAATTCTTCTAAATAAGAGTTGGCGATATCCGCCGCCAACTTCGCATCTTGCGTTTCCACATTTATCTCCACCACCCCTTCCTCAGTTATCTTCACCTTAGTCTCTCGGTTTAATCTCTTCACCGCCACCTCCATACTTTTCTTAATTTTATAAATCCTCATCAAATCGCAATTCGTCACTACCCGTTCTTGAATTGTCCGGCTTAAAAGGATTGCCCCAATTAAATCGGAAGGGGTGGAGCCGCGAAGGAAACCAGCTCCTCTGGCTAAACGGCTACTTATTCTCGGGATAGAGAGACTGGTCCCAGTTGTGCCGATGAGGCCAGCAAATTCGCTCTCCTCCGGGGGTGGGAGGAGACGGGCGGTTGCCAAATATTTTTTGGGCAAAATGAAACTGAGCACAACCGCCAGGAGAGTAAAGATTAAGACATCATAGAATATTAACTTCCGATATTTTATTACCACCCTTAGGTATTTTAATAATTTTTCCATCGGTAAGTGTAAACTAAAATTTGTGTTATGTCAATTCAAATTACCAAAGTCTCTTTAAGAGGAATTTTCGGATACGGCGACTCGCCCTACCGTCTCCGAAGGGATTTTTCCTCTTAGCCATCTTTTCGTATTCCGTTTTTGAATGGAGAAGAAGCTCGGCTTCCCTAATTATCTGGGCGGGATCAGTCCCAACCAAACGGGCGGTGCCGGCGGCAATTGCCTCCGGGCGTTCGGTCTTATCCCTTAGGACTAGGACCGGTTTGCCCAAGGCGGGCGCCTCCTCTTGGATACCGCCGGAATCGGTAAGGATGAGATAAGACCTTTTCATTAGCTGGATGAAAGGCAAATAGTCCATCGGTGGGATGAGGTGGATTCGCTTCCTCTTCCCTAAGATTTGGCGGGCGGGGAGACGAATGTTGGGATTGGGGTGAACGGGATAGATGATTTCAATATCACGATTCCGTTCAACCAGTTCAACTAAACTCTGACAAATTCTCTTAAACGGTTTGCCGAAACTCTCTCGGCGGTGGCTCGTGACGAGGATAATTTTTTTCTTCGGGTCTATCTTCTTTAGGATACTCACCTCTACCTTGGGATTCATCTTTCGGGCGAGGGATAAGGCATCAATCACGGTATTTCCGGTGACGAGGATATTTTTTCTCGGAATTCCTTCCCGGAGGAGATTCTCTTTGGTCTTCTCCGTTGGGGCAAAGTGAAAATCAGCCAAGTGGCTAATCAACCGGCGATTCATCTCCTCGGGAAAGGGGGCATATTTATCTCTAGTCCTAAGACCGGCTTCAATATGAGCGACCGGAATTTGGCAATAAAAGGCGGCCAGGGCGGAGACAAAGGCGGTTGTCGTATCCCCTTGGACGATGACCAGGTCGGGCTTTCTCTCTTTCAATAATTTTTCTAAACCGCGGAGGATTCGGACGTTGAGATCAAAGAGCGTCTGCCCTTCTCGCATAATCGCCAAGTCAAAATCGGGCTTGAGGCGGAAGGTCTCTAAGGTCGTATCCAAGATATGGCGGTGTTGGGCGGTGATGCAAATCTCCGCCTGAAAGTTTGCCTTATCTCTTTGGAGTTCAAAAATCAGAGGGGCTAACTTTATCGTTTCCGGACGAGTGCCAAAAGCAAAAAGGCATCTTTTCATAGCCGTTATTTTTTGCCGGCCAAAAGTTCTTCAATCTTTTTTATTAACTCTTCGGGATTAAAGGGCTTTGTAAAATAGGCATCCGCCCCAGCCCTATTGCCTTCTTCTATATCTTTTTCTTGGGAACGAGCGGTCAGGATAATGACAGGGATGTGACTAAATCTTTTATCCCTTTTTAAGAAGGAGCAGACTTCGTAGCCCCCCATTCCGGGTAAGATCAGGTCCAAAATGACCAAATCTGGATTCTCGGCTCGCGCTAACTTAAGACCATCACGACCATTGGTGGCGGTTATAACTTCGTAGCCCGCACTTTGGAGCCGTTTTTGGATAACGGTTAAAACGCGGACCTCATCATCAACGACTAAGATTTTTTTAGCCATCGCCTCTCCTTTTTATTTTAACTTCCTCTTAGGACGAAATTTAACACTTCGTCTTTATTCGTTTCGGTAACGGCGAAGAGCCGGTAGATAACCTTTGATTCAAAATTCGGAAAGAGGTTCTTTAGGGAGTTGCGCAAAAGGTTATTGTTCTCATATACCCTTTCCGGAGGGACAATTAGGAAGACGACGAGTCGGTTCTTCGCTTTGAGTTGGCGGAAGAAACCATAGTTGGTAATCTCTTTCTCTAAAATCGGATTGCTCTTTTCCAAAATTTCGGACCAAGCCTTTTCACTCGGTCGCGGCGAGAAATCGGCCAGAAGTAGAGATATGGGCAACTCACCAGATTTGGTCTTTTCCAGCGCCCAATGGACAGCGTCTTTTAATTCTAAATCATCGGAGTAGACCGGCAGGGAAAAGAAGAACGTGGTTCCTTTCTGCTCCTCGCTTTCAAACCAGATTTTGCCCCCATTAATCTCGACCAACTCTTTACAGAGGGCAAGTCCCAAACCGGTTCCAGGTTCAAGCGGTTCTCCCTTTCTCTCAATTCGGCAGAACCGCTGAAAGATTTTCTCTTGCTCCTTTTTGGGAATACCGATACCGTTGTCCTTCACTCCGAAAATGAGCTCGTCCGTTTCTTTTCGCCACTTCCCCATTATTTCAACCTTCCCACCTGGTGGGGTAAACTTTAAAGAATTGCCGATGAGATTGGTCAGGACCCGTCGGCAGTGTCTTTCGTCGGCAAATGTCGGCGGCAGGTCTCTGGGTAAGGAATTGGTGAGGGCGATCTCCTTTTCTTCGGCCAATTTTTGGAAACTATCCAAAACCTGAGAAATTACCTCATTCATTGGCAATCTCTTCTTTTTAATTTCAATCCGCCCGGATTCAATTCGGGATAACTCTAAGAGGTCGTTGATAAACTCTGCCATCCTTTTGGCATCGGCTAAGACCAAATCTAAAATTTTCTTCTGTTCCGGGTTAACTTCGCCCAATAACCCCTGAGCACAAAGGCTAACCCCTTCAATAATGGTTGTCAGCGGTGTGCGCAGGTCATGAGAAACCGCGGAAACGAACTCGCTCTTCGCCTCAATTAGGCGACGCAACTCATCATTCACTCGGGTTAACTCTCCGCTCAATTTTAAGAGTTTATCCCTCTGGAGGGAAAGGGCACGATTTAAGAAAGCAAAATCTTCTCTTCTCTTTTCCTCTTGGGCAATTAGAAGATTGGCCCACAATCTCTTCTGCCAAAAGATAGGCTGGGAGCGGAATACTAAATTTCTGCCTTTATTATCGGTCTGTAAAAAATCGGCTAAATCCCGACCGTAAAACTCTTCCGGGGGATAACCAAACCAATCCGCCAGTTTCTGATTGACCAAAATTATAACCTTTTCGCTTGTTAAGAATATTCTCTCCTCCCAACCATCCAAGAAGGCTTTGATGGTAGTGATGTCTGGTCGTTCTTGAGTTGAAGAGAGAATAAATACGGTATTGCCGATCTCGCTCCCTTCCTTCCCAATCAAGCCATCAAAGTGGATTAGTAATTCTTTTCCTCTCCTGAGTCGGATGGGAAGTTGCCCTTTTATCATTCTTTTGTTTTTTAAAGGAAGGATATGATTTTGGAAGTAGGGTTTTAGTTGGGTTTTTAGAATCTCTCCGCACTCCTCTTTTTTGCACATCAAAAAACCGGGTAGGTCGGCGTTCATTCGGATAATTTCGCCTTTCTTATTGAAGACGAGAAATATCATAAATGAAATTATTAAGTTATTATACAAAATTTTCTTAAAAAGTCAATGAAGACCGGTTGAGATTAGAGAGCTCTTTGAGGTGTTGTTTCCTAATAAAATTTTCTCGTAGCAGTCTGATGCGAACGCCAAAAGCCTTTTCCCTTGCGAGATATTTTGATCCTGATCGGAATACCGTTTTGATTATTTAAGATTTTGATTTTACATAACTTATCTGGTTTGCGGTAAATTTATATCATCTTCTCCCCTCTACTCCCCCTTTAACTAAGGAGTTTACCTAATTTAAGACCTAAATTGAGGTCCAAGATTATTGCTGCTCTTTAAACTAATCAGTTTTCTAACCATCTCATCAAAAATGACCAAAATTAAATTCAAAGGTTGACGCCCGGCTATCTTCCAAGAAAAGGTCTAAGAGAATAATTATTCAAAGGCGTAGTTGAATATCTATTTTTCTATTCAATCGCCGGTCTAACTTTTATTAGCTTATTTATTTCGGAAGTTGAACCATTGAATTTTTTCTATCTTTTGTTATAATAAGGAGGTGAAACGAAAAAAGGTTCTAATTGTTGATGACGACCGGCATATCCTTGAGATTTTAGAGACCGCCTTAGAAAAGAGTGGTTATATCACCCTTAAGGCAATGACGACCTTGGAGGCTAAAAGACTGGTGGAGGAGGAGCATCCTGACCTTATCATCTTAGACATCCTGCTTCCTGGGGAGTTGGATGGTTTGGCATTTTGCCAAGAGATTAAATTAGATATTCGCTATAAGCGAATACCGATAATCCTCTTATCGGGTTTGGATGAAGATTATTATATTCAGGAAGGATTAAAAAGGGGAGCGGAGGCTTATTTCACAAAACCATTTTCTCATTGCGATTTGATAAGTAAAGTGGAAGATTTGCTAAAAGGAGAAGAATCTTTTGAAGATCGGGAATAAGAGAAAGGGAGGAAATTATGAAACTGGGAAATACAAAATTTCTACCTGGTCTATTCCTTTTTGGAGAATTTGTTTTGCCGGCGATGTGGCACTGACAGCCTATAACCAGAATTTCGGGTTGATTCGGGAGGTGCGGTCATTTAATCTTCAAAGAGGAGTGCCGGAGATTAAATTTACTGATGGGGCGATAAGGATTGATGCGACGAGTGTCCATTTCAAATCGCTCACCGCTCCCAAGGGAACAGTGGTCTTAGAGGAGAACTTTGAATATGACCTAATAAATTGGGAGAAACTCTTAGAGAAGTATGTTGATAGAGAAACTGGGATACCTCAACGGTTCGGTCCCAATGGCGAAAAGACCGAAGTCCTGAAAGAAATTCTCCTCTCCCCAAAAGGCAGTTTGACGGTTAAGGTTGGGGAGAATATCTATCTCAATCCTTCTGGGGAAGTGATTCTCTTAAAACTACCCGGGGGTTTAATAACGAGACCAACCCTATCCTGGCTTGTGGACTGTGAGCGTCCTGGTGAACATAAAGTGGAGGTGAGTTATCTAACCTCGGGATTAAAATGGGATGCGGATTATGTCTTGGTTAGTGATCAGGAGGATAAAGAGATTGATTTGAACGGTTGGGTGACAATTGAAAATAAATCCGGCGCGACCCATAAAGATGCCAAACTGAAATTGATTGCTTGGCGATATCCACTTGAATTCGTCTCCGTCAGTGATGCGCGAGTAAAAACTCTTCATCTCCGACGGCGTTCGGATATTCTTTTTTGGCTATTCGGAATATTTTCAGGCCGACCAGAGATACGGCACCCAGAGCCAGAAGAGGGTCTATGTGATCTTAGAGTTTAAGAACTCTAAAGAAAATAACTTAGGGATACCTTTCCCGAAAGGGAAGATGGGGGTCTATAAAGAAGATACCGACAAATCTCTTGAATTTATCAATGAGGATTGGATTGAGCACCTCCTAAAGGATGAACTCGTGCGCATCTATTTAGGCGATGCCCTTAACTTGGTCGGAGAAAGGGTTCAGACTGATTTCAAAAGAGGCGACAACTGGGTTAGGGAGTCTCATAAAATTACGGTGCGAAATCATAAGGAAGAGGCGGTTACGGTGTGGGTCGTTGAACATCTTTGGCGGTGGTCAAACTGGAAGATTATTGAAGAGTCTCAGGATTATGAGAAGAAAGATGCCCGGACGATTGAATTTAACCTACCCATTTCTAAATGACGGAGAAGGGCTCATAACTTATATTTTCCGCGATTTGTGGCAAATCCCTCACTATCCCTTAGGGATGGATTATGATTAGATACTGTCTTTTGACCTTCATTCCCCTTTTTGCGGCGGTTAATGCCTTAGGCAATCTACCAATTTTTATCAGCCTGACGGAAAGATTAGAGAAAAAGGCAAAAAGGCGAGTTGTCTACCAATCATTTTTCACCTCCCTCTCAATCGCCATCGTCTTTCTCTTTCTGGGCAAGGTCATCTTTGACTTTTTGGGCATAACCGTTTCGGACTTTATGGTCGCTGGTGGTATTCTTTTACTGGTCATCTCTCTTCGCGATATATTGATTGGAGAAGAAAAGGCGAAGGTTCCCTTAGAGACCTTAGGGGCAGTGCCTCTTGGTATGCCACTAATCGTTGGACCAGCGGTCTTGACCACCTCCTTAGTTTTAGCCGATGTCTATGGAGTTTTACCGACCCTCTTTTCTCTCATTTTGAATATCATCCTTTCCGCCATCTCTTTTCGCTTCTCCGATTTTATCGTCCGGTTTATCGGTCTAACGGGCGCAAGGGTTGTTTCTAAGATATCCAATCTTTTATTAGCGGCGATTGCGGTGATGCTTATCCGAAAGGGATTCTTAGAGATTATCGCTCTTCATTAACTAACGCCGAAATAATTCTTCTCTCACGGTTTTGCCAAAGTTTTGAATTAATCCTGGCAAAATCTTTTTCCGTTACCTTCGGACCAACAAATTGAATCGCTTCATTTCTGGGGAGAGAAAGTATTATCAAAAGGGGCAGATAATAAATCTCCTCTTCTAAGGAACACTCTTTATAGCCAGCGACGAGAAAGGTCTCATCATCTAACCAGAAGGCCTCATTATAGCCACCACTCGGACCGGTGAATAAAACCATCTTCCCTTCTCTCTTTTTCAAATCAACCAGCATCACGCCTTGGTCTGGACCGAAACCAATTTTTATTTCTTTCCCTTCTTGCCAAATTTCTACGCCAATGTTGATATCTAAGAATTTGCTCTTATCCGGAGAGTAGATATAGAGAAGAGACCGCCATTGATTATCGGTTCTCTCGGAGTCATAAGGGAGAAGCCAGCCCGTAATCTTTGTTATCTTTTCTTCCACCAAAGAATTGAGATTAAATTCCGGAATAACCTCCTGCCAGATGCTTGCCCAATTGGCTAATTTGCCTGACAAGTCATGGGGAAGTATTTTTAATTTTTCTTTCCACCCCTGATGGGGAAGAGAGAACTTTTGCCAGAGATAAAACCCTACTCCCAAAAGAAGTCCTCCCATCATAACTATTAAGAATCTCTTTATCTTTTTCATGGGGTTAATCGCTAAAGAGCTGAATCTTTCCTCTCCTTCTTTATCTTCTGCATCCGCACCCGCCCACACTTCGGACAGCGCCATTTCCTCTGCTTGTGGGATACCCTCTTCTCGTCTTTCATCTTCACCTTGCAGAAGGGACAGTGCACTTCTAATCAAAAGTTGTAAGTTTTACTCTCTTTCCAAACGAATGGCGCGGAAGTCCTTTACTTCTGGCAACTTCGTCAACTCGTAGTAGAGTTGTTCGGTAAAGGAGTGGGGACGGTTCATCCGATAACTTTCGGGATTAAAATTATTAGTCTCCTCCTTACCTTCCCCAACGATGATAAAAGCCGCCCATTCGGTCATAATTAAAGGGGCCAATTCGTTCGGTTCTAAGGCATAAGCGGCCCCAGCAAATTCTGGCCCTTTAATGTCCCGACAATTTTGGAAAGAAGCGAATTCCTCGGTCCGATAATCAAGGCTTTCCTCTTTGGCGACCTCTTCCAAGGACCTTTTCAATTTTACCTTCTCGTAGACCTTTTTGGCATATTCCTCAATCTTCTTCTTATCTCTCTCCCTCTTTATCTTAAACTCCAAGATATTCTTCACCTGTTCAAACGGTCGGTATTTCAGATCTTCTCTCTTCTCTAATTGGAAGATGTAATATTCATTCTCCAATCCCTTCAAGGGTTGGGAGATAGTCCCTGGTTGAGAATTGAAGGCAAACCACTCTAACTGGCTTGGGCTCGCCAGTCTTGGCCAGGAAGGTCCCCGACCTTTCACCAAAGGGGGAAGGGGGATGGGAAAACGCCCGTATTGCTTCGCCACGGTATCAAAACCTTCTTCTGCCGCCTTCTCAATGAAGGTTCGGATTGAATCGTAAAGGGCGGCGACTGTCGCCGGAGATAATTTAATCCGTGAGATAACCCTCCTCACCAAAACGCTCTCTTTCTCTGAACTTTCCACCTTGACAATCTGGTATGTGTCGCCCCTCTGAAAAATCTCGGAAAAACCTTTAGCCGGAATCTTTTTAATAATTCGGGCGAGGTTTGTATCAATTGAAGAGAATTTAAGCCAGAATGGGGCGGTATCACTCGGATTATCCGAGAAGTCCATTATCGTCATGGTAAAGTCTTCTCCGCTCTGTAATTGGTGGTAGGCTTCTTCAATTGCCTTCTTGGCGTCTTCGGAATCGGTCGGGGAAATGGTAATCGGGAAGACTAAACATTTGAGGGTGGCGGTCGGTTTCGTCTCAAAATCCTTTTTATTCTTTTCGTAATAATCCCGCAACTCCTTTTCCGTTGGTTTCTCCTCACTGCCGGAAAACTTTTGGGCGGTAATTTGGATATAAGAGACCTTCACCTTCTTATTCTCAAAAGATGCCTTTTCCTCCGCTTCGCCGGTCGTCACCCGGAACGAAGACTTCACATCAATGCGGAATTTTTCTTTGGGTAAGACATCAATCAATTCCCGGGCATAAAGGGCAAAATATTCCTGATTCTCCCGGCTCTGTAAAAGGGCAAGATATTTCTGGTAGTCAAAGTTTCCCAAGGAATCTTTCAACTCTGGTCTTGCCAATAACTCTTGGGGTGGGTTTGCTTTCATTATCTCAAAGATTTCTTGCCCGGTCACGGAGATTCCCGATTTCTTTAATATTTCTTCCCAATTTCTCTCTTGGATTAGATATTGCCAGGCTTGGTCATCAAGTCGCAACCGCTCCTCTTCGGAGATATCCTTCACTTTCTTCTCCCGAAGGAGACGATAGTGTAGGTAATCATAGACATTACGGTATTCGGTTATCGTAACCGGCTTTTTCCCAACATAACCTAAAATCCCTTTGGCGAGCGGTGAACTACCGAGCCGACCGGCACGGAGGAGCTGCCAGACCTCAGAAAGGAGAAACCCGCCGACAAAGGCGAAGGCAACAATGAACATTATAATCTTAACCCTTTTCCGCAATTTTGAAATCATAACCCATTTTAGCCATCTCTTCGGAAAAGTCAACCTTTTGGGGAAGGAGTGGGTGTCATTGACGAGGGGGGAAAAAGATTTATAATTGCCATTGATGAAAAAAAGAGTGAGGCTGGCGATTATCGGCACCGGTCGTTGGGGTTTAAATTATGTGCGGGTCTTCGCTTCTCTCCCTTCATCCGAAATTCGCTTTTTAGTTGATCTTAACGAAGAGAACCTTCGCCTCGCCCAGAGGATGGCTCCGCAGGCTAAAACCCTAAAAGACTACCGTTACCTTCTTTCAAAGAAAGGTTGGGATGCGGCGGTCGTTGCCACTCCGTCCGGAACCCACTTCTCCATCGTCTCCGCCCTTTTAAGGGCTAAAAAGGATGTTTTAGTGGAAAAACCCCTCGCCTTGAATGTGGCGGATGCGAAAGCTTTGGTGGATTTAGCCCAGTTTTACAAGAAGAAGATTATGGTTGGGCACATCCTCCTCTACCACCCCGCTCTTCGTTATCTTAAGGATTTAATAAAGAAGGGAGAATTGGGGAGAATAAGAAGTATCCATACCTTTCGGTTCAATTCTAATGGAATGGACAATGAAGAGCCAATTCTCTTTGATCTCGCATGCCACGACATTGCCACCGCCATCTATCTCTTTGACGAGTATCCCTACGCCGGACAAACCCTTTGGCAGAATGGGAGAAAGGAGAACTGGGATTTCATCTCCTTTCAGCTCTTTTTCCCCAAAGGGGGTGTTTTGCGAGGAAGGGTGAGTCAGGAGGGAAGAGAAAAGGTTCGGCGGATGGTTATCATTGGGGAGAAGAGACTGGCGGTCTTTGACGATACCCAAAAGAAGTTAATACTCAAAAGAATTGGGGGAAAAAAGATTTCTATTCCCAAAATCAAAGACCTTGAACCACTTCGCCTGGAGTGCCAACACTTCCTGGATTGCCTGATGAGGGCTAGAAGACCATTAACCGACGGGGAGTCAGCGTTTTCAGTGATTAAAATCCTCTCCGTCCTCAACCGTTCCTTAAAGGCAGGAGGCAAGATACTAGAGGTCAATTGATGCCCATCCCTTTCCGAAACTTGTCCCGAGAGGTGAGAGAGCTGGAAGGCGAGTTCAAAAGGCAATTCTTTTCGGTCTTAGAGAGCGGGCAATTTATTTTGGGGAGAAGGTTGAAAGAATTTGAGAAGAAGGCTGCCCGTTATCTTAAGACCCCCTATGCCCTTGGCGTCGCCTCCGGCACCGATGCCTTATACCTCGGTCTGCGCGTCTTAGGGATTGGTCCTGGCGATGCGGTCATCACCGTCCCTTACACCTTTTTCGCCACCGCCGAGGCGATAAGTCTAACTTCCGCTCGCCCGCTTTTCGTTGACATTGAGTTGAGGAGTTACAATTTAGATGGTGATAAATTGTTGGAATTTGGCGAGAGGGAGTGCCTTTGGCGGGATAACCGGTTAATCCACAAAAAGACCGGTTTAGAGATTAAAGCGGTGATTCCCGTCCATCTCTTTGGTCAATGTGCGAATATGGAGAAGGTCCTCTCCTTTGCCCAGCGGTATCGCCTCTTTGTGATTGAAGATGCCGCCCAAAGTTTTGGTGCCGCTCAACGGGTGAAGAAGAGGTGGTTAATGGCGGGGGCAATTGGTGATATTGGCTGTTTCTCCTTCTACCCAACTAAGAATTTATTCGCTTTTGGGGATGGGGGGCTAATCGCAACCAAAAGGGCAAGGTTCTACCGGAAGCTCCTCCTTTTGCGCAACCACGGCATCATAAAGAAATGGCTTGTCTCCTGTATCGGTTTCAACAGTCGGCTGGATGAGGTGCAGGCCGCCATTCTTTTAGTCAACCTCCGCCACTTAAAAGAGAAGAATAGACGCCGAAGGGAGATCTTTCTCTATTACAACCAAAATCTCCGGGATTATGTCGTCGTTCCGGAAGTCCTTCCCCAAAACCGTTCCGTCTTTCATCAATATGTCATTCGGACGAAGGAAAGAGACCACCTCGCCCGCTTTTTACGGAAGCAAGGCATCGCTACCGAGATTTATTATCCCTTGCCTTGTCACCTTCAACCTTGTTATAAAGGGTTAGGCTACCGAAGGGGCGATTTTCCTAATGCCGAGAGAGCGAGTGAAGAGAATTTGGCATTACCGATTGACCCAACTTTAACCAGAGAAGAGTTAGAATATATTATTGATGCTGTTAAGAGATTCTTTACCGAATGAGAGAATTAGAAGTCTCTCTCACCTCACTTAACCGTTTTGGGGAAACCATCGCCCCAAATAACGGTCAAATAATCCTCGTCCCTTTTGGAATCCCGGGGGAGCGGGTAAGGGTAAAAATCATTAGGGAGAGACGGGATTTGATTATCGGTGAACTCCTTGATGTAATTGAACCATCCCCTTTTCGCCAAAAGCCAATCTGTCCCCTTTTTGGAGTTTGTAGCGGTTGCAACTTCCAACACATTAAATACGAGAAGCAAGTGGAGGTGAAGACGAAAATTTTAATTGAGCAATTGAAAAGGATCACTGGCTTAGAAGAGCCCGAAACTTATTTGGCACCATTTCGCAAAGCGGAAGAGACTTTTTACTACCGGAATCGGGCAGACTTTTCCCGGAACCGGGAAAACCTTTTGGGGAGCCGAAGAAAAGAGGATAAAAGATTCATTCCCATCTTTCATTGCTATCTAATGCACAAAAGGATTAACGAAATCCTCACTCAAATCCAGGGTTTGCCCCCAAAGAGAAAGAGTCATAATGTTCTCGTCCGCTATGGGGTAAATACCGGCAGTTTCTTGGTCCAGCCACCGATGGCGACCGATAAAATCCCCACCGGTCAAGAGGTATTTTTTGAAAAGGTCTTGGGCGAGGGGTTCCAAATCTCCGCCTCCTCCTTTTTCCAGGTTAATACGAAAAAGACAGAAGAGATAGTAAAGATAATCCTCGGTTATATCGACGAGGCGGATAGGGTAGTGATTGATGCCTATGCCGGAGTTGGGACTTTCTCCCTCTTTCTGGGGAAAAGAGGAGAGAGGGTAATCGCGATTGAGGAGAGTTACACCGCTTATCAAGACGCCTTAGAAAATCTAAAAGAGGAGAAGAATGTGCAATTCCTTCTTGGCAAGACCGAAAAAATCCTCCCGGAGGTGAAAGGGGAAATTGACGCCATCATCCTTGACCCACCCCGAATTGGTTGTCGGGAGGAGGTTTTGAAAACGGTCGCCGAAAAGGAGATTAAAAAGTTAATCTATGTCTCTTGTGACCCAACAAGCCTCGCTTGGAATTTGAAGATTCTAATGAATCAAGGGTATCGGCTAATTGAAATTCACCCAATTGATATGTTTCCCCAGACCTATCACTTAGAGACAATAACCCTAATGAAAAAAGATTAAAGATATGAAGCTTATCATTTTTTCTGTTATCGTCCTTCGGCGATAAGACCGCCTTTTTAATCCCGCATCCTCTCCCTTCAATCTCTCCTTATTGACCCCTGACCAAATAGAAATCTACGACATCAACGGTAAGTTAATTAAGGTTTTGGAGTTAACGGTCTCGCTTTATTTCCAGTTGAAAGCCTAATCGCACTGGTGGCGGGTATTTGAAAGGCACCGCCGTGTTTTCGATTTAGACTTTGGTTCTGAGAGGTGATATATTTCTCCTTTACTCGGGAAGATTATTTTCACGAAGACCGTTCTCTTGACAATTTTTCAATTTTTACTATTATACACTCATTGCGGGGTGGAGCAGTCTGGTAGCTCGTGAGGCTCATAACCTCAAGGTCGCTGGTTCAAATCCAGCCCCCGCTACTCTCAAAAGAAAGAAATCGGAAAAGTGGCTTTATGAAAAGGGTCATTGAAATTGATAAGAAGGCAATCCAAGCCCCAAAAGGGATAAGACTCTCGTGTAAGGGTTGGCACCAAGAGGCGGCGCTCAGGATGCTTTTGAATAACTTAGATAAAGAGGTGGCGGAGAGACCAGAGGAGTTAATTGTCTACGGTGGCACGGGCAAGGCCGCCAGAAATTGGGAATGCCTCAAAGCAATTGTTCAGGCACTCATTGAATTAAAAAACGACGAGACCCTTTTAATCCAATCCGGCAAGCCGGTGGCTGTCTTTAAGACATTTCCCTATGCCCCAAGGGTCTTGATGGCTAACTCCCTCTTAGTTCCCGCTTGGGCGAATTGGGACTACTTTCGGAAGTTGGAGGGATTAGGTCTCATAATGTATGGTCAGATGACCGCTGGAAGTTGGATATATATCGGGACGCAAGGCATAATCCAGGGGACATACGAGACATTTGCCGCGGTTGCCAAGAAACACTTTGGTGGCAGTCTCAAAGGAAAGTGGGTCTTGACCGCGGGGATGGGTGGAATGTCTGGTGCCCAACCCTTAGCGGTGACGATGAATGAAGGGGTAATTTTAGATGTTGAGGTTGATTGGACAAAGATTGAGCGGAGGATTAAGCAGGGCTTTTGCGATACCTTTGCCACCAATTTAGACTCCGCCCTCCGTTTGGTTGATGAGGCGGTGAAGAAGAAGATTCCCCGGTCTATCGGTCTGGTTGGAAATGCCTCTGAGATCCATCCGGAACTATTAAGAAGAGAAATTATCCCCGATATCTTGACCGACCAGACCTCCGCCCACGATGAATTAAACGGCTATGTCCCTGGAGGGATGAGTTTAAGCGAAGCGTTAGAACTGAGAAGAAAGGAGCCAAAGGAGTATATCAAGCGGGCTTATGAGTCAATGGCGCGTCAGATGACCTCAATGCTTGAGATGCAGAAAAAGGGTGCGGTTGCCTTTGATTACGGGAATAATCTCCGGGGGCAGAGTTTTAAAGCCGGGGTGAAGGAGGCATTCAATATTCCAGGGTTTGTCTTAGAATATATTAGACCACTTTTCTGTGAAGGGCGGGGACCATTCCGTTGGGTTGCCCTCTCCGGGGAGAGGGAGGATATTTATAAGACCGATGAGTTAGTTTTGAAACTCTTTTTTGACAATCCCGCTCTTGCCCGCTGGATTAAATTGGCGCAGACGAAGATTCCATTCCAGGGTCTTCCCGCCCGGATCTGTTGGCTCGGGTATGGCGAGCGGGCAAAATTTGGGGTGGAGATAAACAAATTAGTTAAGAGAGGTGAGATCAGAGCTCCAATCGTTATCGGTCGGGACCACTTAGACGCCGGCTCGGTCGCCTCCCCAAATCGGGAGACCGAAGGGATGAAGGACGGCTCGGATGCGATTGCGGACTGGCCAATCCTCAATGCCCTATTGAATGCGGTCTCTGGTGCCTCCTGGGTCTCGGTCCATCACGGCGGTGGTGTGGGTATTGGCAATTCAATCCACGCCGGGCAGGTGATCGTGGCGGATGGGACCGAAGAGATGAGGAAGAGGTTGGAGAGGGTCTTGAATAACGACCCAGGGCTCGGTATCGTCCGTCACGCCGATGCCGGCTATGAGAAGGCGATTGAGACCGGGGAGAAGTTTGGGATAAAGATGCCGATGTTGAAGAAGGAAGGAGAAGAAAATGAAGAGAGACCTAATATCAGTTAGTGATTTAACGGAGAAGGAAATCTATGCCCTATTTAAGGTCGCCTTAAATCTCAAGAGGGAAATAAGAATAAGAGGGAGGGTTTCCCTCCTCAAGGGAAAGGTTGGGGTCTTGGTCTTTGAAAAACCTTCCTTAAGAACGAGGGTAACCTTTGAGACCGCCCTGAAGGAGTTGGGTGGCGATTCTATCTACTTAGCCCCCCAGGATATCGGCTTGGGGAAAAGGGAGAGCGTCTCGGATGTGGCGAAGAATCTCTCCCTTTGGGTCGCAATAATCATCGCCCGGACATTTCTCCACCAGACGGTTTGCGAACTGGCGAAATTCTCTTCTATCCCAGTAATCAATGCCCTCTCGGATTTGGAGCACCCCTGCCAAATCTTGGCGGACTTCTTGACGATTTACGAGATTAAACGAGAAAGGCGGTTGAACGGGACAAAGATTGGTTGGGTTGGCGACGGGAATAATGTCTGCCACTCTCTAATTTTGGGAAGCGCCATCCTCGGATGCGATTTGACCGTGGGCACACCAAAGGGCTATGAGCCAAAAGGAGAGATTTTAAGCAAAGGGAAGGAATTGGCCGAAAAGAGCGGGGCGAAGATAAACCTCTCATCCAGCCCAAAAGAGGCGGTGAAGGATAAAGAGTTTATCTATACGGATGTTTGGGCCTCAATGGGTCAAGAGAGTGAGGCGCCCGCCAGACGGAAAATCTTCTGGGAGTTTCAGGTGAATAAAGATTTACTCTCCTTTGCCTTGCCCAATACGAAAGTTATGCACTGTTTACCGGCGCATCGGGGCGAAGAGATTACCGATGAGGTCTTAGACGGACCAAACTCAATCGTCCTTCACCAGGCGGAGAACCGCCTTCATATCCAGCGGGCAATCCTCACCCATTTATTGAAGAAGAGATAATCTTTTTGGAGAGGACAGGTTTTTTAGTTGACTTTTCTCTTCCCTTTTCCTAAAATTGGATATGGCGAAGATATTCTCCCTGTATCTTTCTTTGACCGTTTGGCTCTTTGCCAGTATCCCATTACCCTCTATTCCTTCCTGGCAGTCGGTTGATAATGACTATTCAACCGGTGGCGGTTTTGGTGATATTGATACGAATGGTTATCTTGACTATATCACTTCTAATGGAAATGATATGGCTTCCAACCGGAACGCCATCTATCTCAATCGGGGTGGGGTGATTGAGACCCAAGCAAGTTGGCGCTCCTCGGATAACGGCTATTTCGGTCACCTCTACTTAGGTGATATGAATGGCGATGGGTTATTGGATATGGCGGTCTCTTACTTGGGTTATGGCCCTTCTAATCAGGGTCCGACAAGAATCTACCGGAACCAGGGAGGTGGCTTAGGGGCATCTCCTTACTGGTTATCTCGGGATCGGTATAACTCTTTTGACTGTGCCTTTGGGGATATTGACTTGGATGGTGACTTGGACCTGGTCTGTGTTGGTGGTGACCCGTATAATAACCTCCGTTCTCCGGTGAGGATCTATCGGAATAACGATGGGATATTTGACACCCTCCCTTATTGGACATCTCTTGACTCAACCCCAAGCGATGCCTGCCGCTTTTTAGATATTAACGGTGATGGTTTTTTGGATTTGGTCGTCGGGCATCGGCGGAAGGTTTCCATCTTCTTAAATCAGACTGGTAATTTCCCGCGCCAGGCAACATTGACCTTTCGGGATAAAGGTTGGGTATTGAGGATTGCGGTTGGTGACTATGACCGAGATGGATGGGTTGACTTCGCTATCGCCAGTAACGGTCAATTGAGTGGGGATAGCAGTCGGGCAAAGGTATTTAAAAATCGGAACGGGACAATTGATACCATCCCCGTCTTTCAGATGTTGCGGAATACTGATTATTGCTCCTGTGTTGCCTTTGGCGACTGTAATGGTGATGGCTTTCCAGAATTAGCCGCCGGTGGCTGGTGGGAGCCAATCTGTGTCTTTGAGAATCGGAACGGTATTTTTGATACCCTACCGACCTGGTCTTATGCCCTGGGGACAAATCTTGTCTGCGAGACGGCGATGTGGGGTTGTGTCGCCAATGACCACTTAGTGACGAGCGTTGAAAGTAAGGTTGGGGATGGAGAGAGGAGGTTATTTCGTCTCCTGAATACTCCGGTCCAGTTTTTGAGAGAGGTGAAGATAAATGATACTCTCCTTCCTCCCTCCTCATTTGCCTTTGACCCGCTCACCGGCTATCTCTCCTTTCGGAACCCACCCAACTCCCAAGAGACGTTGAGAATCACCTATACCTATTCCCCTTATTGTGATTTGGGTGTCACGAATTGGGTCCAAAGTGTTGGGAATTTCTTATTCTTAAATACCTCACCACCGGTGGGTATTCTGGCCGATAGAGAAAACGAGAAGAGAAGAAGAGGTTCTTCTCTTTGGCGAGATGACTATTCCCCGGAGGGTTTCTTTGGTTTTGGTCCGATTCGGTTCTACGATGCCTTTGGTCGGTTAGTTTCGGAACATAAAGGGAACGGAGTTTCTCTGGGGAATCTAAGATCTGGGGTCTACTTCATTAACGGCAAAAAGGTTATCAAACTGTGAGGATAATCTCTTTTGACTCTATCCCCTCAACCCAAGACGAGGCGAAGTTATTCATCCCCCAGAGAGAGGAGTTAGTCATCTGGACGAGGGAGCAGACAAAGGGAAGGGGTAGATTGGGGAGGGAGTGGCATTCCCCCCCGGGTGGACTCTACTTCTCCCTCCTCCTCTTTCCGCCACCAGAAGAGGTCTTCCGCTTGCACCTCAAACTCTTCTTTGCCGCGGTCAAGGGCATTGAGCAGTTGACCAATCTCGTTTGTGATTTTAAGTGGCCGAACGACATCTTTTACCAAAGGAGGAAGTTGGGTGGCATACTCATAGAAAAGGAAGGGGAGGCGATTATCGCCGGTTGTGGTCTCAATGTGAATAATGAAATCTTTCCCGAGTCAATAAAGGAAGGGATATCCCTAAAGACCATCCTCCAGAGAGAGGTTCCAATTGAGAGACTCCTCAAAGCCATCCTCGTTCACTTTGAGAACCCGCCACCTTTCTCTTCCCTCCTCATTGAAGTCCGCAAGCGAAATTTCTTAAGGGGGAGATATATCCACCTCCAGTCCTTGGCTCATCGTTGGGAAGGGAGGGCATTAGATATTGATGAAAGGGGGCGGCTTTTGCTTCAGATTCCAGCCGGTCGGGTCATTCCCATCAATTCCGGGGATGTGGAGAAGATTTATGACTACTGATTCTCTCTTGGCGGTGGACATCGGTAACTCCTTCACCCATTTTGGTCTATTCCAAAGGAGAGATTTGATAATGGAGATGTCTCTCCCCACGGAGAAGAAAAGGCAATGGAAAGAAAAAGAGGAGAAACTTTTCGGTTATTTTCTAAAAAAGACCAAAAACTCCATTCTGGCTTCGGTCGTGCCGGGGGCGGAGATGAGACTAAAAGAAAGACTTCTAAAGAGAGGAAAGAGAATTTACTCACTAAGAGATGGTCTCTTCACTGGTCTTGAGATTGATTATGGAGAGAAAGATAGCCCCCTTGGTGAAGACCGGATTTGTGCGGCTAGTGGTGTGGTCTGGTATTATCGGAAGAGCGGTCTAATTGTTGATTTGGGAACCGCCACCACTTTCTCCGGCGTAACGAGGGACGGGCGGTTTTTGGGTGGAGTCATCGCTCCGGGAATTTCCTCTTCCCTCTCTTTCCTCAAAAGGGCAGAAAGGCTCTCTCCTTTTGCCTCCTTATTCTTAAAAACCAACTTCCCTTTGCCAAAGGTTAATCCACCCTATCTGGCGAAAAATACAAAGGAGGGATTGAGAAACGGCATCTATCTCTCTATCAAATCATTTCTTGAAGGAATGATAAAAAACTTAAAAGCGGAGATGCCCCCGGATACCCTTGTCTTTCTCACCGGTGGGCAATCAAACCGCTATCGCTATATCTTAGAAGGGATAGATATATTTGACCCCTTCTTAAATCTTAGGGGTCTTTATGCGCTGTACCATTTAAATAAAAGGAGGCGTCACCTTTAATTACGGAGGTAAAAGATGGGTTGCGTTGGTATCTTTATTGACATCCAAAATGTTCAGGAGACATTTGAGCGCCAGGGGAAAGAGGTCCGCTACGATGCCCTGCAGAGAAATATTGCCGTCCGTTTGCGAAGAGATTCCCGAGAGTATAAGTTTGTGGCCTTTGTTCCCTATAAGAGTGGCGACGAGAGGCGACAGAGACTAATTGATGCCCTCTCCTTTATGAACTATCGGGTCGTCTCCAAGATGGTCCGGGAGAGAATGGACGGTAGTTTTAAGGCGAATATGGACATTGAGATAACCTTAGAGATTCTCTCAATGAGCCCTTACTTAGACGAGGTGGTGATTGTTAGTGGGGACGGTGATTTTGTTGCCTTGGTTGATTACCTCTCCCGGCAAGGGAAAAGGGTGACCGTCATCGGTTTAGGAAAGGGCTACACCTCAGTAGAACTGATTCGCGCCTGTGATGAATATATGAACTTAGACGAATTGGAAGGTGTGATCAGGGATGTCTACACCTAATAATTTCTTAGGGATTGAGACCTCTTTTAATAATACCGGGATTTGTCTGCTAAAAGGAGACGATTCCTTTTTAGAGATTACTTCTGGTCAAGAAGGGCGGCATCAAGAAAACCTCTTCTCATTAATCGCCCACCTCTTCCAGCAACTTTCAATTCAAGTGGCGGAATTGACTGGTATCGGTGTCACGGTTGGTCCGGGGATGTTCACTTCTCTGCGGGTCGGTTTAGCCGCGGCTAAGTCCTTATCCTTTCCTCACAATATTCCGGTGAAAGGGATTGACTCCTTTTTGGGACTCGCCGAAACTTTCTATCACCTCTTTCCCGAAGAAAGAGGGATGGTGATTCCGGTGATTGATGCCAAAAGGGAACAGGTTTATGCCCAACCCTATGAGGGGAAGAAGAAAATTGGAGAGCCGATTTTGGCTTCCCCGGAGGAGGTCACAAAAAAATACCAAGATGGAATCTTTATCGGCTCCGCCCTCAATTCTTACCCAGGATTCTTTAAGGGTAGAAAGAAGGCAAATATCTTTCTTCCCTCACCATTCGTCGTCGCCCTTTTGGCACGGGAGGCGATTAAAAGGGGGGAGGTTGATGATGTCGGAGAACTGGTCCCCTTTTACATCAAGGCGCCGGATATTCGGTCGCCAAGGTCTCTTTAAGAAAATCTCTCATCTTCTCTAAGTGGCTTCCTGGCCAATAGACCCTTTGGCAAGAAGGGCAACAGGAGAAGCGGTTCTGGGTGGCGAAGGTGAAATAGGGAACTTTCCCTTTCGCCTCCTCCTTTCTTATCTCTTCTAACTTTTCATTACAAATTAGACAACGGGTGAAGGGTCTAATTTTATCTTTCAAGTTCAATTTCTCAAAGAGAAATCTTAACTGCTCTTTTGGGTCGTCAAGATTAATAAAGAGCACCCCTTCTTTTGGCTCTAAACTTTTCTTCCTCGTAAGGATTATTCTCTCATCCCTTCGGGCGTTGAAGAGCAACTCCTTCTCACTTATCGTCCTTTCGTATCTTGTGTCAAACCCCAAAATCCGCAGATACTTTGCCAACTTCCCCAGCATCACATCGCAGAAGAACCTCATTTCCAATTTTAGTAAAAACCCCTCTTTTCGGCAAGACCGTTTATTATGAAGGGAAAATAAGTATTTAATAGCCAAGGGCTTAAAAAATTAAAAATTAGGTGTAAGATTTTGGCACCCTTTTTACTCTATATTTAGATAGGTCTTAAACGGACTTCAGAAGCGAAGTCTAAGAACTAATCTCTGAAACAGGGATGGATTATTTTTATAAAAAAAGGTAGGGGGAGCGATCCAGGGGAGGGCATAATTCCTAATCTAAGAAAAGACCTAAATAGAGATTTAAGCGAGAATTTAATCGTTCATCTAAGTAAAGACCTAAATGAGAGTTTAAGGGAAGGTTTGATTGGGAGTCTAAGGAGGGGTTTAACCAAGGGCTTGACAATAGATTTAATTCCGAATCCAATCCGAGGTCTAAATTTCTGCCAAATTCCGAATTTAATCCCAGTTTTCGGCGAAGACCTAAGGATTTGCCAAGAGGGGTGCCATTCAGAGGTGAGAGACAAAGGCTTGACAGGAAGAGCTGGTTTAATTATAATGAAAAGACTTCCCCGGTAGCTCAATTGGTGGAGCAGGTGGCTGTTAACCACAAGGTTGCAGGTTCGAGTCCTGCCCGGGGAGCCATTTTGATGGCTGTTTCAAATTCTTTCAAAGTCTCCTTCCGACTTGTCCGCACAAGAGAGAAGGTAGGAAAAATAAAAATCTCTCTTTATCCTATTCTGGATTGACAATAGGAATTTTTTGAAAAGTAACTTGACTTTTGCTTTTATTTGCTATATATTATTATATGATGTTAAAAGATGATAAAATTTGGTAGGCTCAAAGGAGTTAAAACTATGATGGAAGGTTTCTCTGAAATAATGACACTTGAGGAGACCGCAAAATATTTAAAAATAGGAAAATCTACCCTTTATAAAATGGCAAGGGAAGGAAAAATCCCTGCTGTGAAAATTGCTATGGAAAAATTATGGGGATGATCAAGATGAAAAAGTCCAAACACAAAACATTGGATTTGTTATCTCAACAGCTATTACCTCTCAGTCTTCCTGAAGTTTTTAAAAAACTCTACTATTATTTATATTCAAACAGCAACATTCCAAGAGCAGAAAGACTTGGCGGAGAGATGGTTAAATTTCTTTTTTGCAAAATATATGACGAATTGAATAATGAAAAAAGATTTCGAGTGGAGCAGTCCGAAAGTAATGATTCAGTTGGAACAAAAATTAAAGCATTATTTGAGGAAGTAAAAGACTCTTATTCTGATGTGTTTGATAAAGATGAGAAAATACATCTTGATAACAAATCAATAAAAGCTGTGGTTAGTTTCCTACAAAATTACTCTCTGATAAATACACAAAGGGATGTAATTAGTGAGTCTTTTCAGGCTTTTTGGGGGCCAGGTCTTAGAGGTGAAAAAGGACAGTTTTTCACACCTAGAAATGTAGTTAAAATGTGTGTAAAAATGTTAGATCCAAAACTGGAAGATAGGGTTATTGATCCTGCATGCGGTTCTGGAGGATTTCTTATTGAAGTCTTATCACATCTGGATAACAAAGAAAGTGCTAAAAATATCTTTGGCATTGATAAGGAAATAGATTTAGTAAAAATTAGCAAAGCCTATATGGCTATTATCGGTGACGGACATTCAAATATATTTTGTGCAGATAGTTTATATCCTGAAAGTTGGTCGGAAGATATGAAAAATCAAATAAAAGATAGTTCTTTTGACATAGTTCTTACAAATCCACCTTTTGGAGCGAAGATATATATAGATGATAAGAAGATTCTTAAAAATTTTAAACTGGGACACAGGTGGATTAAAGAAAATAATAAATGGAAAATTACTAATGAAATAATAAAGCAAGTCCCACAAGTATTATTTATAGAAAGATGTCTTCAGCTTTTAAAACCCGGTGGCAAAATGGCAATAGTTTTACCAGATGGAGTTTTTGGCAATCCTAGTGATAGCTATATATGGGGATATATTCTTAAAGAAGCCAAAAACTTAGCTATTATAAGTTTACCCCCAGAGACTTTTTTACCAAGTACTCATACTAAAACAAGTGTTCTTTTTTTGGAGAAAATGACGTCCCCTCAACTTGAAAGAGATTATCCAATATTTATGGCAATTGCAGAAAAAGTTGGACATGATAAAAATGGTAAACTTATATTTAAGATGGACAAATCTGGAAAATATATCTTAGATGAACGAGGAAATAAGATAATTGATGATGATTTACCCTTAATAGCTGAAAAATATATAAAATACAAAAGAACCGGCAAGTTAGAAGATTCTGATAAGTTTGGTTTTATTGTAAAATTATCCCAAATAAAAGATAATATCTTTGTTCCTACTTACTATGATCCAGAGGTTAAGGAGGAACTTACTGAGTTAGAAAAAGCTGGAAAATATAAGTTAATGACAATTGGACAACTGGAAGAACAAAAAGTGATATCTATAAAAAGAGGGCATGAAGTTGGTTCCAAGTTTTATGGATTAGGGGAAGTTCCTTTCATAAGAACTTCCGATATTGTCAATTGGGAAATTAAAGTTGATCCTATAAAGTGTATTCCAGAGGAGATTTATGAGAAATACAAAAACAGACAAGACATAAAAGAATGGGATATTCTCTTAGTAACTGATGGAACATTCTTGATAGGTAGAACTGCAATAGTTACACCTTTAGATAAAAAAATTGTGATTCAAAGTCATATTAGAAGAATTCGCTGTTTAAAGCCAGAGATTTTGCATCCATTACTTTTACTTTATCTTCTTAATATTCCTATCGTACAAAAGCAAATAAAAGAGAAAACCTTTGTACAAGCAACAATCTCAACCGTTGGCAATAGGCTTAAAGAAATTGTTCTGCCTATACCTCTCGATGAAAGTGAAAAAAGAAAAATAATCAAAAATGTTCAGGAGATAATTGAACTAAAAACTAAAGCAAAAGAAAAAATGGATGAATTGTTAAACAACAGAGTGAAAATGGAGGTATAAATATGGCAAAGGGGAGAACTGTTTCTGCAACGGAACTTACAGATAAAGACCGTAAGGCACTTGAAATATGCCAAGAAGTAAGTAATAAGCTTGCTGAATTAATAAGTGAACATAAACAGAAGGAAGACTTTATTAAGAATTATGGACGAGTACATTTTAGCAGAGATGCTGGTCTTGGGCTGGCTGCAGGAAAATTGCAACGAGATGCTTTATGCACTCGTGGGCGAACAGACAAGGCTCCTTTTTCTAATCGAAATTTAAGATGGCATCCTTTAATAGTTGCTATGGAAACACCGAGTTATGCAGAAGAAGTTGAAGAAACAACTGTTGATGGTCATTCTCTTGTTTTTGTAATAGATGGGGAACTTTGGTATCCTAAGGATGTCCATAAGCTTCCTAAGGTATATTGTGCACCATATCATAAGTGGTATGATATAAAAGATGAACTTGTAGGATGGGATGATGAAAGTTGGACAAAAAATTCGTGTGTGATTCCTGCGATGGAATATTCTACATTAGAATATTCTATAGAAGTTTTTGCTGTTTTAGGGATAGCAATAGTAAATAATTTTTATGGGGTGGCTGTAGAAGATGCTTTTAATGCAATTAAAGAAACTTTCATAGAGAAAGAGTATACTCCTAGTTCAGAATTTCCAAATGAAAGAGAAATTAAGGAAGCTGTTCTATGTCCTCTATGTTTGCAACCTTTAAATGCCACCGTCCAATCTTTCTTTACCAGAAAGAGAAGATACCTTTCAACCACCATGGAGAAAGTCTAAAAGGAAAGAAGGGGAAGCAGAGGCTTTGCAATTGTTTCATACCTATCCGTTGAAAGAAAGTGAAATACTTCATACACCCAAATTAGTACGTTATGGGCATAGATGGTGTAATGTTGCAATGGCAGATCATTCCGTTGAAGAGACAGTAGATTTTATGAGAGCAGTTGTGGAAGCGCATGAAAAAAGATCTCAAAACATATAAAATTATACTTATACTTTTACATTAGGAAAACAGCGGAGAAGCCCGCATCCTCATAAAGACCAAAAAGATCCCAGCCCTCAAACTCTCGGCTTTTAAATTTTATTTTTCTTTGTTGGAAAGAATTTCTTTATTTCTTATCTCCTGAAGCCACTTATCAATATCTTCTTTTCTAAATCTCCATTGATTAGCAATTTTCACAGCAGGGATTTTTCCTTCCCTTGCCATTTTATAAAGAGTAGATTTTCCTATTTTTAAATATTTTGCGGTTTCCTCAAGGGTCATTATTTCAGAAAACCCTTCCCTCATAGTTTTAACTCCTTTTGTACCTGTCAGTGTTTATCATCGTATAACATCACATAATAATATATAGCAAAGATAAGCAAAAAGTCAAGTCCTTTTTCAAAAAATTTTTCCTTTTCAGGGCGGGTGTGAGTGGCTTCATTATCATCAATCCAGCAAAGGATAAAGAGAGATTGTTATTTTTCTACCTTCTCTCTTGTGCGGACAAGTCGGAAGGAGACTTTGAAAGAATTTGAAACAGCCATCAAAATGGCTCCGCTCTCAAAATCACCGCGAACCGTCCCTATAATTTTACCAAATTCAATTCATCAGGCAAAAGAAAGAATTTTAAAGAAATAACAGCACAGTCGCAGGCTCGGACACTATTTGCGTCCTCGCACTGCTCCCTTTTTATTCTGCCACACTTAAAGCGTGGCAGTTTTCCTCTGCCAATTTCATCGGCAGAGTTTATTTTATCTATTCCCACCCACCACCCTATAAGGAGTTTATTTTTATCAAAATCCCTCTTGACAACTATTGTATTTTTTTGTATCTTATAGTAAGGTTTTATGAAAAATTGTTTTTTAAGAAAAGGATTGCCTTTATGAACGAAAAAGAAATAATGATAGTTAAACAGGTTTCAGAATATTTACAGATGGACGAACACACAGTTTATAAACTTGCTCGCAAAGTTTATCCCTTCTATAAGAATAGCCGGGCAGTGACAGTTTTATTTTCAGCTAAAAAAGGAATCTCACTTTTGAAAAATAAGAATGTCCTCAACGCCTATCTTTCCTTTATCCGCCTTTGATAACCCATGTTCAATAACATCGACCAACTTAAATCCTGCTGACATACCTAAATCTCCTAATATTGGCGATGTTTCAATTACTTCTTCTTTTCCATTTATTATCCAAGAATGGCATTTACTAATAACCATCAGATAGTATTTATTTTTCTTTAAAACCCTATAACATTCTTCAAATGAAAGTTTCATCATCTTCAAATAATTTTGGACAATTTCAGCCTTGTAAGTTCTACGAGACTTTTGTAATAACTCTATTAGTTTTATGCTTGAAACTGGCAAATTAATAGAAAAATATTTATCACTTACAAAAAGAGGCATATTTTCATACTTGTTTTCATCTCTATGCTTTTCTTCATAGAAAGCCTTTGTTGACTCCCATTTGAGATCCTCGTCTAATCCTAATATCAATATAGATATTTTGTTATTTCCAACATAGTCCAATGCATCAAAGTAAGGAGGCGATGTAAGTATACCGTCTATAGTATTATCTTTTATCATTGAAAGATTAGTTGAGTCACCTTTAATAATTTTTACCTCTCCGTTATTAAGTTTAACACCTAATATTTCCGCCATCTTTTGTGTCGCATATAAAGTTAAATATCTATCCTCTACATATGATTTAAATGAATTAATTATATCCCATGTCCTGCTTTTTTCAGAATATTCAATAATCTGTTGACTCAAA
>FWPV01000616.1_pt1 | contig 40927 bp, 43 predicted proteins | sample 2228371 | NCBI WGS metagenome assembly FWPV01 (sample SAMEA103939776, study PRJEB20133) | metagenome
TGCGAAGGGCCCGCCCCGTCCAGACGTCGGCCGCCGTCTGCTCCCGCATGATGAAGTGCTCGAACCCTGCCAGGTTGGCATCGAGCAGGGCGCAGGGAACCCCGCCATGCCGTCTGAGATAGCCGGCGATCTTTGCGATTCCCGCAGGGGGCTCGCAGGGCTTTGCGACGGGAGAATGGACGAGCAGAACCACGACGGGGCTCTCAATAAAAAGGTTTCAGGCCCATGTTCCTCTCCTCGAGAAACCGGAGCATGCGGTAGATGACCGCGTTCACGGGGACGTCGACGCCGAGCCCCTCGCCGAGCCGGACGACGGCCCCGTTGAGGGCGTCGATCTCCGTGCGGCTTCCGCGGCGGATGTCCTGGAGCGTCGAGGATTCATGGCTGTACGTCAGGGGGATGAGTTTCTCGTAGAACAGTTTCAGGTAGTCCTCGGCCGATTCCCAGTGCGTGCTGTATCCGGCCTTCCCCATGACCTCGAAGACCTCGTGGACGATCCGGTCCATGATGAATCTCGTGTGATCCCAGTCGCCCAGCGTTCCGTAGGGGACGTTGAAGATCGCTCCGAGGGGATTGAGGGCGCAGTTGTAGAGCATCTTCGCCCAGAGGTCTTTTTCGATATCCGGGCTGACCCTGCAGGGAAAACCGCCCTCCTCGATGACGCGGCTCAACTCGATGAGGGAATCGAGGGGCGCCCCGAAGAGACTGCCCATGGCAAGGTCATCGGCATGAACCGTGATATCGAGATGGTTGGGCCCCTTCCGGACGAAACCGGTGATGACCCGGGCGTTGAAGATCTGCTGATCCGGAAAGTAGGCCGTGCAGATCTCGGCGTTCCCCCAACCGTTCTGGATCAGAACCACCGAGCAGCGCCCCTCGAGGATCCGTTTCAGGAGGCCGGAACAGGAGGCTACGTCCCTGGCCGCATCGGCAAGGTCATAGGATTTGGTGCAGAGAAGGACGTGCGTCCACGGCGCGTCAGCGAACCCCCGGAGGGAAGATGAGACGCCGAGGAGCTCCGGCGCCGTGGTGTGGGTGCCGAGGACACCGGTACGCACGATCCCTTCCCGCCGAATGACCGTCGCCGTCTCTTCCCGGGCAAGGATATCCAACTTCCCGCCCGCTTTCGCGATGAAACTTGCCAGACCGAGACCCACGGCCCCCGCCCCGTATATCAGACAATGCATCCTGCCCTCCCGTTCCCGCCGCGCCGGTCTTTCTTGAAAAAGTCCCGGCCGCGACCGTCGTCCCGAGGCTGAAAATGCAACGGAAAGTGGATCTTTACCTCAACAAATAAACGTTGACAAGGCATAATTAATGTGTAGTTTAAGGACACCAATTTGTCAGGAGGAACCGATGTTCGAAGTAACAGCAAAAGCGGAGAAACAACTCACCGATTTCTTCAAATCCAGGAAAGAAAAACCGCTGATCCGGATTTTTCTCAGCCAGGGGGGCTGAGCGGGCCCCCAGCTGGGGATGGCTCTGGACGAGTCAAATGACAACGACGAGACCTTCCAGATCGACGGTCTGACGTTTATGATCGACAAGCAACTCTTCGAGATGGTGAAGCCCGTCAAGATCGACTTTGTGGAAACGCCGCGGGGTTCAGGTTACATGATCGAGTCGAATCTCAAAAAAGGCGATGGTTGTGGAGGCTGTGCGGGGTCTTGCGATTGAACGGCAAAGCCCGGTGGTCTTTCCCGATCAAATGAAGAAAAAAGGAAAGGGGAGCATTCGCTCCCCTTTTTTCCCCCTTGATGGGTTCATCGTCACTCCGGGGAAAGGTTTCCGGCGCACCGCAGGGCCCCCGGTGATGAATCAGGGTTGCGCCCTTAGCCCATATGCCGGGCGCGGGAAGGATTAGAATCGATCGTTATCGAAAAACCGTGACAATTCCGATAGTTCAATTCGTAATTCATCACCTTTCTCATACTTTTTTCTTAGTCCGGCCCTCCAAAATAGAACTGAAAATCATACTAATTTCGTATTGATATCAGATAAATATCTGCGAAAATAGGCAAAGTTATCAACAAGGCTGATACACATGCAGCTTTTTTAAAAAGATCTCATGGGCAAACGGCCGGATGACTGTATCCCGGAGATAGAAGGGGCGGCGCGATGAAGTCGATGAAGCATATTTCAGTTTCGAGATCCCTCGAGGAGTTGAGGGTGCGCAGAAACATCCTCGAAGATCTTGCGCTCAAGACGATCTACGTGGCAGGCGAAATCTCCCTGTATGAACTCGCCCGTCAAATGGGCATCCCGATGCAGGTGGCGGACGAACTTTTCCAACGCCTGAGGAAGGATATTCTATGCCAGACGACGGCCCTGACCAAAAGCCACATCCAGATGATCACCACGACTTCGGCCGGAAAGACAAGGGCTCTCGAACTCCTTGCACAGAACCAGTACGTCGGGCCCGCACCCGTCTCCCTCGACGACTACATCGGTCGCGTCCTGGCGCAGAGCGTCCATCAAATCCGCGTCACTCCCGCGGAAGTGGAAAAAGCCTTCGAAGAGCTGGTGCTGGACGCCCGGACGCTCCATCAGCTCGGGACGGCCGTCGTTTCGGGGCGCGCCGTCTTCCTTCACGGACCGGCGGGGACGGGGAAGACCACCATTGCCGAAACGCTGACCCGGTTGTTCAAAGAGGACCGCGTCTGGCTCCCCTACGCGCTGGAAGTCGACGGGCAGATCATTACCGTTTTCGACCCGGTCCTGCATGAACGGATCGAGCCGTCCGAGACGTCGGACCATGACGGCCGTTGGGTGCTATGCCGGCGTCCGCGCGTGCTGGTCGGCGGCGAGTTGAATATCGAGATGCTCGACCTGCAGTTCAATCCCAGCACCCGGTATTACACGGGACCGGTGCAGATGAAAGCCAACAACGGTCTTCTCATCATAGACGACTTCGGACGCCAGCGGATCCGCCCGGAGGAAATGCTCAACCGGTGGGTGGTTCCGCTGGATAGGCGGATCGATTTCCTCACCCTGGCGGGCGGCAAGAAAATACAAATCCCCTTCGATCTCCTCGTCGTGTTCGCCACCAACCTCGATCCCGCGAAGATGGTGGACGAAGCCTTCCTGAGGCGAATCCAGACCAAGATCAAGCTGGATTTCATCCATCCCGAGCAGTTCCGGGAGATCTTCCGTCGCGCCTGTGTTCAGTTGAATCTCACCTGCGACGACGCCGTCATCGATCACCTGGTGCAATTGATCACGACGGAATATCAGGAGCCTCTCCGGGCCTGTCTTCCCCGGGACATCCTCCGACAGATCACGTGGGAAGCACGCTACCGGGGAGCGCAGCCCCGGGTGAATAACGAGACCGTCGCCACGGCCTGTCACAACTACTTCTTGAAATCCTGACCCCTGACCGGCTCGATCCGCTCGATGTCTTCGATCTTCGCGTGGACCTCGGCCCATCGATCGTATAGATCGCTCAGGCGGGCCGTCACCTCCCGGTACTCGATGGTGAGCGCTCGGGCTTTTTTCTCGTCCCGGTAGGTCATCCCGTCGGCAAAACAGGCCTCGAGCGACTTTTTCTTCTCCTCCCCTGCCCCGATTTCCGTCTGGATTCTTTCGAGTTCATCCCTCAGGGGTTTGAGCCGCTGAAAACGCTCCTGCCTCTGCTTCGCTTCCTCGCGTTTTCGCAATCTCTCGAGATGGAGCGGTGATCGCCTGTCGAGCTCTCTGCCCGCCGTGTCCCGCCTAACCGCCTTCTCTTCATCGGCAAGTCGCACTTTCTCGAGATAGTCGTCCACGGAACCATAGGCGACCCGCAGTTCGCCCTCTTCCATCTCCCAGACCATATTCACCAGGCCCTCCAGGAAATCCCGATCGTGAGAGACGATGACATAGGCACCGGCATAGCCCCCCAAGGCCCTCTTGAGGACCTCCTTTGAACGCAGGTCCAGGTGATTGGTCGGCTCGTCGAAGAGAAGGAGATTGGCGGGGATCAGAAGCATCCGGGCCAGGGCCAGACGGCTTTTCTCGCCGCCGGAAAGTACGGACACGGGTTTGAAGACATCCTCGTCCCGGAAGAGGAAGGATCCCAGGAGGGTCCTCAGGTGTGTGTGGGTCTCCCCCGACGCCACGTCCTCCAGGGTCTGGAGAACCGTTTTCGATGGGTCGAGGGCCTCCGCCTGGTTCTGGGCGTAGTAGGAAACCACGACGTTCTGTCCGGGCAGGCATCGGCCCTCCTCAAAGCTTTCGAGACCTGCGAGGATTCGAACCAGGGTCGATTTCCCCGATCCGTTCACCCCGAGAAGGGCGATCCGGTCGCCCCGCTGGATGGAAACGGACAGATCACGAAAAACAGGCTGGTCCCCGTAATATTTACCGAGCTCCCGCAGTTCCATGACGACCCGACCGGCCCGCGGAGGCTCCGGAAACCCGAACGACAGGACGGCCGCCTCACTTTCCGGCTCGATCCGCTCCATCTCCTCGAGCCGTCGCAGACGACTTTGAGCCTGCCGGGCCCTCGTTTTTTCGGCCCGGTACCGCTCGACGAAACGAAGGGTCCGCCGGATTTCCTGCTGCTGGTTTCGGTAGGCCGCTTCCCGGAGGATCCGGCGCTGCCTTTCCTGCTCGAGGTAGGCGGAATAATTGCCGCTGTATTCCGACACGGCGCCCTCCGAGATTTCAATGACGCGGTTCACGAGGTTGTCGAGGAAACGCCGGTCATGGGAGACAAGGACCACCCCACCATCATAGGACTTCAGGTACGACTCAAGCCACTGGAGCGAACGGATGTCGAGGTGATTGGTGGGTTCATCGAGCAGGAGACAGGTGGGTTCTCTCAGGAGGAGCTTCGCCAGTTCGATCCTCATCTGCCAGCCGCCGCTGAACTCCTCCGTCATCCTCTCGAGTTCCGCTACCCGGAAGCCGAGCCCCGAGAGGACCTGCTTGATTTTCACATCGATGTCGTACCCCTCCAGGTGCTCCAGGTGATGCTGGATTTTCCCCAATTCGGAGAGCAACTCCTTCAACCCGGCGGAGTCCGGGTCACCCGATGCGGTTCGCGCGGCGATCTCGCGGCTCAGGTCCTCCATCCGCTCGTGGAGGACGAGGATCTCGTCGAAGGCAAGCCTCACCTCTTCCAGCAGGGTTCGACCCCCGTGGAGGACCGTCTCCTGCGGCAGATAGCCGGTCGTGGTGGAGCGTGACCGGCTGATCCGACCGGTATCGGCCTCAACGATCCCGGCGATGATCTTCAAGAAGGTCGTCTTGCCCGCACCGTTGGGACCGACGACGGCAACCCTTTCTCCCTCGCCGATGCGGAGAGAGACATCCCTGAACAGGAGACGATCGCCGTACTGTTTTGAAACACCCTGGAGTGATATCATGAAACGTCCGGGTCAGGGCGGGAGGCAACCGCCGAGGGGCGTAAAAGCCATCAGAGGCGTTCCACCCTCCGGGATCCTTGGCCCGACGCCTCCCGCGCCCTTTGAACAAACAGAAGGCGAGGACGGGATTCCTCGCCTTCTGTCATGAGCGATTCCACCGTATCGGGTGATGATCAGGCGTACTCCGTATGAGTGGTCAGCAGCCCCAGAGCCCTCTCGCTCACCAGCAGGATCCTCGTGTGACTGAGACGGGATGCCAGAAGTTTGTTGATTCCCTTCAGCATCTGGTACCCGAGCTCGGGATCCTTCTCCATGAGTTCCCTGAGTTTTGCAGCCTCGAAGGAAATGAGCTTCGTATGATCCATGCAGACGGCGCTGAGCGTATAGATGTGGGGTTCAACGAACGCGGACCACCCCATCCCCTCTCCGCGGGTGATCACGTCGGTGGTCACCTGCAACGGCGGACGGGTGGGGCCGATGTCCGTCTTCATCTCCAGGAAGACCTTGCCTTCCTCGACGAGATAGAAACGGTTGGCCGGATCCCCCTGCTTGTAGAGGAGTGTCCCGGCGGGGTGACTTTCGCTGATGGAGAGAAATGCCAGCTTCTCCAGCTGCGCGTCGCTGAGGTTTTTCAACAAGTTCGATTCCCGCATGACTTTGAGGTGCACCATCGTTTCTCTCCTCCTTTTCATATTCCGGCCCGGTGGTTTGCTCTTTCCTATATCAATCTTTCCGGCGAAATTCTATCGGAAATTTTCGGACGATCGAAGACCGCTCCGCTCCCCCGATCCGGCGGGGATGAAGCGGAAATGCTCATTGAAGAGGACGCGACGGGTGTGTCATAATTCCAAAATGAATCCGAAAATCCTTCGCATGACGGAAAGGGGCCTTTACTGCGAGGTCGGCAATTTCTACATCGACCCCCTGCAGCCCGTGGACCGTGCCGTCATCACCCATGCTCATGCGGACCATGCCAGGCGGGATTGTCGGCGTTACCTGGCCGCAAGGGAAGGACGCCAGGTCTTGCGCCTGCGCCTCGGGAACGACGCATCCATCCAGGCCGTCCCCTACGGTGAGCATATCTACCTGGACGGGATCAGAGTCTCTCTCCATCCCGCGGGACACATCATCGGCTCATCCCAGGTCCGGATCGAACACCGGGGAGAAATCATCGTCTTCTCGGGGGATTACAAGATCCAGCCCGACCCCACCTGCAGCCCCTTCGAAGCCGTTCGCTGCCACACCTTCATCACGGAGTCGACTTTCGGCCTGCCCGTCTTCCGGTGGCCCGACCCCGGTGAGGTCTATCGGGACATCAACGCCTGGTGGTCCTCCAATCAGAAGGCGGACCGGACAAGCCTTCTCTACGCCTACGCCGTCGGTAAAGCGCAACGGATCATCATGGGCCTTGACATCTCCATCGGACCCATTTTGACCCATCGTTCGGTGGAGGAGATGAACCGGCGCTACCGCGCGAGCGGGGTCGCTTTGCCCAACACGACCGCCCTGGATGTCACCGGCAAAAAGACCTCTTTCCACAACGCCATCGTCATCGCCCCCCCCATGGTCCACAGAACGGAATGGGCGCGACCTTTCAGGGAATCCTCAACGGGTTTCGCTTCCGGCTGGATGCGGATCCGCGGCATGCGTCGCCGCCGGGCCGTTGACCGGGGATTCATCCTTTCGGACCACGCGGACTGGCCCGGCCTGCTTTCGGTGATCACGTCGACGGGCGCCACGGAGGTCCTGGTCTCCCACGGTTACGCGCCTGCCCTCTCCCGAATCCTCAGCGAGAAGGGGATCGACGCGAAGGTTCTCGACATGCCTTTCGCGGCGGATGATACGAGCGAGGACTGATCCAAGAGTTTCGAATTTTGAATGAATCGAAGTCCTGATGAACATTTGAAACTCAACACGAAAAAACGCAAAATTGTTTTTCCATGAAAAACTTTGCCAGACTGTATCAAGAACTCGACAGGACAACGAAGACGACGGAAAAGATCTCGGCGCTCAAGCGGTATTTCGAACAGGCCCCGCCGGCGGACGCCGCATGGGCCCTTCACTTCCTGAACGGCGGGAAGACCAAAGGCCTGATCCGGACCCGGAAACTGCGTGAATGGGCCGGCGAGGTGTCGGGCACCCCCGGCTGGCTCTTCGGCGAATCCTACGAGGTGGTGGGTGACCTGGCCGAGACGATCGCCCTCATCCTGCCGGCTCCGGCCGCCACGGACGAGATCCCCCTGCATCGATGGGTCGAGGAAAAGCTCCTACCCCTTCGGAGGGCCGCCGAGGAGGAAAAGCGCGAGACGGTCCTCCAGGCCTGGAGAACCCTCGACGAAACAGGGTGCCTGGTCTTCAACAAGCTCATCACGGGGACCTTCCGCGTCGGCGTATCGACGATGACCCTCGTCCGGGCCCTCTCGGAGTCGAGCGGAAACGATGCCACCGTCATCGCCGGGCGGCTCGCCGGATCCTGGCTCCCGACAGCCGATTTCTATGCAAAACTCCTGTCCCCGCTGCCCGATGCCGGAGATTCGGGACGTCCTTTCCCGTTCTTTCTCGCATACCCTCTCGAGGGGGACCCGGCATCGCTCGGTCCCGTCGAGGCCTGGCAGGCCGAATGGAAATGGGACGGCATCCGCTCCCAGCTCCTGCGCCGGGGCGGAAAAACCTTCATCTGGTCACGGGGGGGAGAGCTGATGACGGGCTCGTTCCCGGAGATCGTAGATGCGGCGACGGGGATTCCCGAGGGCACCGTGCTCGACGGTGAAATCCTTTCCTCCCGAAGGGAATCGATCCTCCCCTTCGGCGACCTGCAGAGGAGGCTCGGGCGGAAGAACCCGGGAGAGAAGATCCGCAGCGAGTTCCCCGTCGTCTTCATGGCCTTCGACCTTCTCGAACAGGAGGGAAAGGACCTGCGCGGAGAGATGCTCACCGAACGCCGGCGGAAGCTCGAGGCCCTGGCGGCAATCTGGCCACGGGGGGGATCCTTGTGTCTCTCGCCGGTCCTCGATGCCGGCACTTGGGAAGACCTGGCGCGTGAGCGGGAGAAAGGCCGGGAAAGGCAGGCAGAGGGCCTGATGCTCAAAAGGCTCCAATCCCCGTACCGGACGGGCAGGCACCGGGGAGACTGGTGGAAGTGGAAGGCCAACCCCTTTTCCATCGATGCGGTCCTGATCTACGCGGAACCGGGCCACGGCCGTCGGGCGGGCCTTTTCACCGATTACACCTTCGGCGTGTGGCACGAGGGTGCCCTCGTCCCCGTGGCGAAGGCGTACTCCGGATTGACCGACGCCGAAATCCGCCGGGTCGATTCCTTCATCCGTCGCAACACCCTCGAGAAGTTCGGTCCCGTGCGGTCGGTGAAACCGGAACTCGTCTTCGAAATCGCCTTCGAGGGGATTCAACGCTCGCCGCGTCACAAGTCCGGCGTGGCCGTCCGCTTTCCGAGGATCCTCCATCTCCGGGAAAAGCGCCCGGAAGAGGCCGATACCCTTGAAACGGTCCTCGCCCTGCTGCCCGCCGGGAGAAAGGGCTGAATCACGCTTTCCCTTTCAGCCGGTCATCTCAGAAACAAAGGATCATTCGGTCCTCGATGCCCTGCTTTCTCGCGATCCTTCGGATCATCGACTTGAGTCGCAGGGCGTGGGCCTCCCGGTCGGGGGCGTGGAAGAGAACCTTCCGGCAGCCTTCGAGCAACGGCGGGTGATGTTTTTCAAAGAGGGTCCGTACCGCCGGCCAGACACCGTAACGCAGGTTCAACCGATCCACGTAGAAACAACCTGCGCCGGTCTCCCGGATCGATTTCAGGAGGCCTGCCAGGTTCTCCTCGGTGTCCGTGAGGCCCGGCATCAGCGGCCCGACAAAAGCATAGGTTTCAATCCCCTTGCGGCGGGCCTCTTCGAGGACACGAAAGCGGCTTTCCGTGGTGGCGCCCGCGGGCTCGATCTGTTTCCGCAACCCCTCGTCCAGGGCGGTCACCGTGACGCCCAGTTCGACGTCCGGCTTCCCCGCGAGGAGGCCGAGATCGCGGAGGATGAGATCGCTTTTCGTCAGGATGGTGACGGGAAACCCGCAACGGACAACCCACTCCAGGCATTGCCCGGAGAGGGCATAGGTCGCCTCCGCGGGCTGCCAGCCGTCGCAGACGGAGCTCATGAAGACACGCCCTTTGCGCCTCCGCTTGATTTCCTTTTCGAGGATCGCCAGGGCGTTCACCTTCACATCGACAAAATCACCCCAGTTCTCGCCGGGATGGGAAAAGCGCGTCGCGAATCGGGCGTAACAGTAGCGGCAGCCGTGCCCGCATCCCGCGTAGCAGTTCACGGCGTAATCGGCGAGGCCCGACTTATTCAAGAGGGACCGGCATTCCACCTCACGGATGCGAACGGTTCCGGGGGAAGGGCCTTCCCTTTTTTCGGATGTCGAAGCCATTTTCGTCTGCCTGTTTCAATGTTATACTTCTCTTTCTAAATAACCCTGTTCGGCACCGCGGACAAGGGAGAAACAGACCACACGGGGTGTGCTGGTGGGGACAAGAGGGACCGGCAACGTCATTGATCTTCCGGAATATCGTGACCGGGTTTGTGTTTTTCGCGACCGGGCCCATGCCGGCGAGGTTCTGGCCGGCATGCTCGAGGAGTATCGGTCCACCCGGACGCTCGTCATGGCGATACCCGCCGGCGGCATCCCCGTCGCGGCCGTCCTCGCCCGCAGGCTTTCCCTTCCGCTCGATGTGGCCGTGGTCAGCAAGATCACCCTTCCCTGGAACACCGAAGCGGGTTACGGCGCCGTCGCCTTCGACGGCACCGTCCGTCTGAATCGCGATCTCCTGTCCCGGCTCGGCCTCTCGGAGAAAGAGATCACGGAGGGAAAGGCCGCAACGGCCGGGAAGGTGGAACGCCGTGTCCGGAGATTCCGCGGCGACCGGCCGTACCCGTCCCTCATCCAAGAGCGCGTGATCCTGGTCGACGACGGACTCGCCTCGGGGTTCACCCTGCTCGTAGGCGTGGAGGCATTGAAAAAAGGCGGGACCGGCGAGATCGTCGTCGCCGTGCCGACGGGAAGCGCGGGCGCCGTCCGGCGAGTGTCCGCCGTGGTGGATCGCCTTTACTGCGCCAACATCCGGGGCGGATGGAGCTTTGCCGTGGCGGACGCCTACGAACGCTGGACCGATGTGAGCGAGGAAGAGGCCTTGCGGATTTTCAAGGCGGCCATCACGGACCCGGGTTAAAAAAAGTTCAGGGTTGAGGAGCGGCATCCGGAAAAAGAACGAGTTGAAAAGGAACCATACCGGGCGTCATCGCTTGTCTGCACGTCCGTCGGCAGGCAGCACGTCGAAGTCACCAAAATGATCGAAGGTCCCGATCACCAGCCCATCGGTGTCATAGGATACCGCCATCTGTTCGCGCTTCCGAAGTTCCGGATGATGTCCTAAGGCACCGAACAATTCCCAGACACCGACAGAGACGATATCCATGAAAACATTTGCCGCCGCTTCGGAACCGCTCGGGGGAACTCCCGCGTCGTAGTCGTAGATGCCATACGTCACGCCTGAAGATGTCACCCACTCGCGGATGGGGGAACCCAGGATTTGCTCGGCATCCGCCTTGCTCATGCCGGTCTTGACACGGCTGACATCCAGCCCCGGTTTGCCCTGCAAGGCGGACACCGCCGTACAGCTGCAGAGCCATATCACGGAGAGAGAGAGAAGAAACGCCGTAAAACCGGAGAAAGATTTATTTCTTGTCTGGTTCATCCGGCTCCTCCGGGAGTTTCATGCATTTCCTGATCGCCTTGTCGGGTTTTGCGTAGAGTGAACCGATGAGATGCTCCCGGCGGACAAGACCCGAGTCCGGTCCGAATTCGAAGCAGAGGTATTGAGGCCCGGCGACAGGGACCGGGTAAGCTTGGGTATAACCGCCGACGATCACGTACCCGTAGGCGACATCCCATTCATAAAGAAAAAAGCGGTCATCATCGAGCCTGTGCCTGGGTTCACCCAGTCGAAGAAGAACATCCGAGCGGGTGGATGCTCCGGGGCTGAGGGAATCAACCGTCTCCTGATCGGGTACGGGCTCTAACCCGTGAGGCACGGTGGGTACGGGAAGACAGCCGGCAAGCAGCAGCATGCCGATCAGAACGGGGTATCCCTTCGACATCCTTTTACTTGCAGCCATGTTTGACCATACTGTGACGCGCAAGCACATCATCCTTGTCAAATACCAGCACACAGGCGTGGCATGTGCCCGGTCCCTTCAGTTTGACCCGGCCGTCGTCCTGCAGATACACGTGATAGACGAGGATTCGGCCGCCCTCATAAACCGATGGGGCGAACCCCAAACGATCCCGAATTTCCTGTTTCGTGGTCTCCCCGTCCTTTAGAAATCCTTCATATTTGCTCAAGGTGGGCGGGTCGACGTTTTTAACGGTCATGCAGGCTGCAAATAAACTCAGAGTGACGATGATCAAAAGAATAAGCTTCACACTCTTGCCTATTTGATCACGTTTGTTGATTTGCTTTGTTTTCGTCATCACGGGTCTGTTTTTCTCACAACTCATCACTGTCCACTCGCCACTGTCCCCTATAGTCCGAAACCTTCCTGGACCGTCCCGCACTTCGGACACTTGCCACCCTCCGCCTCATACCTCCTCACCGAAAAGCCGGCGCGCTCGATCAGAAGGTTCCCGCACCGATAGCAGTAGGTGTGATTCTGCTTCCCGAGGACATTGCCCAGGTAGACGTAACGAAGACCTGCTTCCCTGCCGATCTCGTAGGCACGATTCAGGATCTTCATGGGGGTGGGTTCCAGGTGGTCCATCCGGTACTGCGGGTGAAAGCGGCTGATGTGCCAGGGGATGGAAACATCGACGGAGGCGAGATAGGCCGCGATGTCCTTCAACTCCTCTTCGGTGTCGTTCTGCCCGGGGACGACGAGGGTCGTCACCTCGATCCAGATCCCCATTTCTTTCATCGCCCGGATGCTCTCCAGGACGGGTTGCAGCCGGGCCTTGCAAAGCCGCTTGTAGAATTCATCGCGGTAGGATTTCAGGTCCACATTCGCGGCATCGAGAAAGGGGCGGATCATCTCGATCATCTCTCGCGTCATGTAGCCGTTGGTGACGAAGACATTGTAAAGGCCCTCCTGCTTGGCGATTCTCGCACAGTCGTAGGCAAACTCGAAATAGACGGTGGGTTCCGTGTAGGTATAGGAAATGCTCTCCGAGCCCGTGGCCTTCGCCTGCCGGACGACGTCCTCGGGTTTCACCTCCCGGGCCCGCACGCCGAGGCGTTCGGCCTCCGTGACCTGGGAGATCTGCCAGTTCTGGCAGAAATCACACCGGAAGTTGCAGCCCACGGTGGCGATGGAGTACGAGGTGGAACCCGGCAGGAAGTGGTAGAGAGGTTTTTTCTCGATGGGGTCCAGGTTCTGCGCGATCAATCTCCCGTAGACATGGGTGTACAGGGTGCCACCCCTGTTCTCCCGGACGTTGCAGACCCCGAATTTCCCGTCTGCGATCCGGCAGCGGTGGCTGCAGAGACGGCAGGAGACCCGGTTTTCTTCGAGCTTATCGTAAAGGAGGGCTTCCTTCCACATCAACTTCTTCTTCCCCGTCCCCCCGGTATCTCACTTGCCCTTCCGGATGTTCCGGATCGCAAAAAAGAAGGCCACCGTCAGAAGAACGATGAAACCGGTCAACCTCACCGTGAGGGCGAACTGCGGATCCGAGGTGATGCCGCTCAGCCCCTCCTGGAGAGACTCCGGCGGGATGGATGCCCAGAGGAAGGCAACGATCAACATCGCCCCGAAAATCAGGAAAACCTGCAGGTACCTACCCATGCCGACCTCCATCCCTTTTTTGAAACATATACCACAAAGAAATCCACGCCGGAAAAATATTTTGGGCGGACGGGCTCCCCCTTTTCCCTGTTGACCCCCGACGGGAAGGGATTGATAATGGAAGTGCATCCAGCCGCAAAAGGGAGGGCGATCTCATGGCACGGTTGAAAATCCCACCCCCGGTCTCCGGGGGATTCCTCCTCTCCTACCGGTGCTCGGCCGCCTGCAGGCATTGCATGTACGCCTGCTCACCGAAGTGGAAAGCCGACTGGATATCGGAGGAGGATCTTCGGCGTTGCCTCTCCGTGCTCAGCCGGTGGATCGAGCCCTGTCCCATGGGGCGTGACGCGGTGAGTTTCAACCACGGTCTTCACTTCTCCGGGGGAGAACCCTTCATGAACTTCGACCTGCTTCTCCGGGCCACCGAGATCGCCCAGGATCTCGGCATTCCGTCCCTCTTCGTCGAGACCAACGGCTTCTGGGCCCGCACGGATGAGGAGACGCGGGAGAGACTCCATCTCCTGAAATCGAAGGGACTCCGTGGCATGCTCATCTCCGTCAACCCCTTCTACGCCGAGTATGTTCCTTTCGAGTCAACGGAGCGCTGCATCCGTGCGGGTCTGGAGGTTTTCGGACGAAACACCCTCGTATATCAGATCGAATACTACAAGCTCTTCCGCCGCCTCGGCATCCGGGAAAGGATCCCCCTGGAGGACTTCATCGCCCGGACCAGGGGGACATCGATCTCGGACCGGGTCGAACTCTTCCTCATGGGAAGGGCCGCTTACCGGCTGAGGCCGTTCTACCCCTCCCGCCCCGCCCTGGCCTTCTTCGGGGTCCCATGCTGCCCGCCCCTCATCCGCGAATGGCACAACCACTTCGACAATTACGGCAATTTCATCCCGGGGTACTGCAGCGGAATCTCACTGGGTCACTGGAATGAACTGGATCATCTGGTCGATGTGGGGATCGACCTCGACCGATACCCCGTCCTCGGGCTTCTTGCGCGGGATGACCTGCAGGGGCTCCTGCGGCTTGCGGGGGAATTCGGTTACGAGGAATCGCCGGAGGGGTATATATCGAAATGTCACCTCTGCGTGGACCTCCGCCGGCACCTGGCACTCTCGGGAGATTTCCCGGAACTCCAACCCCGTGAATTCTACCTGCACCTTGACGAATGAAAAAAGGGCGGACAGGGACCCACCCCTCTACGGACCGGTCAGGCAAACCCCCGGGCCCGGAGCTCCGAAAGCTGCGGAATGCCCGTTCTTCCACCCGGCCGGGTGCCGACGGCAGCGGCCGCCCAGTTGGCCAGATCCAGGCTCTTCTCCGCGTCCCATCCCCGCAGGAGACCGTAGGTGACGCCCGCATGAAAGACATCGCCGCAGCCCGTCGTATCCAGGACGGCAACCGGCAGGGCCGGCTTTCGAATGACCTCTCCCTTGTGGAGCGCAACGTAACCCGCCGGGCCCAGCGTGACACCGGTGAGCGAGGGACCCAGCGCGGCAAGCCTTCTGCAGGCCTCGAGGGGGCCGTCGTCCCCGACGAGGGCCCGGGCGAAAGTCTCCGAGGCGATGAAGGCGTCGGCAAGGGCAGCCAGCTCGAGCATCCCCTCGCGGAGCGTCCCTGCGTCGACCATCACCATCACACCCGAGCGGCGTGCGACGGTTGCGGCGTGCAGCGCCGCCTCGATGAAAAGACCGTCGGTGTGGAGGATTTTCGACCTTTTCAGTCTTTCCGCGTCGATCTCGGCCGGTTCGGGTGCACGGCCCGTCGGCCTTCTCCAGAGGATGGTCCTCCGTCCCGATGACGGTTCGGCAAGGATGAAGGCGAACTGGGAATGCTCACCCTTTCTGACGAGAAGCCCCCCGGTGTCCACGCCCTCCGTCTCCAGGGAGGATCGGATGGCATCTCCGAAGGCATCATCCCCGATGACGCCGGAGAAAAAGCAGAGAAGACCCCATCGGGAAAGGGCCACGAGGGCCGTGGCCACGGGGCCTCCGCCCTGGATGATCATCTCGTGGAATTCCCGCTTGGTGTCCGCAGTGGGGTAGTCGTCGAAGATACCGACATAGTCGAGGGAGCATTGGCCCAGGCCGAAGACGTCAAACATAAAAATATGGGTTTTGAATTTTGAGTTTTGAAATTAAAAGGGAAACGCCGCAGACGGGTGTTTATGGACAGCCTGCTAATCGCACAGGCCCTCCGTCATCCTCCCCTCCAACCAGTGATTGACAAAAAATTCCGTCAGTTCGATGTTGACGGAGGCCCGGCCCGCGGCCGCACGGAGCCGGTCGAGGAGGTCGTCGACCGCATCCTCGAGGCCGAGCAGGGCATAGATCTTGATGCTCTCCCGCCAGCTTTCCACCGCCCTGCGGTCCTCGCGCAGTTTCTCGAAGGCCTCCCCGATGTAACGAAGGTCATCGGCGATCCCCTTATGAAAACCCGCTTGACGGTCCGCATCGAGGGCCCGTTCGAAGTGTTCGATGGCCTGCCGGTGATCGCCCTTCTCGAGCATGAGGTGCCCGAGGGCCGCATTCACAACGGCCGTGTCGGAGTGATTCTCAGGATCGGACATCGCCAGGGCGCTTCTCAGCATGGACTCCGCCTTCTCGTATTCCTTCTTCTTGGTCAGCAGAACCCCCCGATTGCTGATCAGTGGAATGAAGGGCTTTGTCTCGACCCCCACCCCGACCGTCGATGCCTCGTCAAGGGCTTTCTCGGCTCCCTTCAGATCACCGGTGTCCATGAGCGCGGCGGCCTCGTTGCAGAGTGCCTGCCGCAGCCCGGCGGGATTCCCGATGCCGGCGTAGATCTTCTGAGCTTCCCGGAAGAGGATGAGGGCGCTTTCGGGCTCGTCCAGACCACGGTAGGCGACCCCGAGGTTGTTGAGGCTCATGGCCACACCTTCCAGCTGGTTGTAGGAGGTGTAGAGTTCGTGGGCCCTGAGGAAGTACTCGATTGCTCTCTTATAGCAGCCCTTCTGGTAATAAGGCATCCCCCTGGTGAGCTGTTCGTTGCCGGCGGTCATGTGGGGGGGCCCCGTCTTGACGGCTTTGCCGCAGGATATCAGAGCCGGCAGGATCAGGAAAAATACGACAAGGGTTTTCGCTTTCATCGCCAGCCTCTTACCTCCTCAACCCCGCATCCATGTTTTCCCCTTCCGGGGCGGGTGGTATGTCCTTCCGGATGAGGATGTTTTTCTGCGCGGCCTTCACCAGCCGATCGATTTCCCTCACCGCATCCCGCGTCTCCTGGAGGCCGCGTTTCGTCGACCTCGCAATCGCGGGGACATCCTCGCTGCCCCTCTCCAGATTCGACAGAATCTGGTCGATCTTGTCCATGGCGTCATGGATCTTCCCGAGAAGCTCATCGGACTTGAGGAGTCCTCCGATGGTGCCCTCACCGGCCTCGATGTCGGCCACGATGGCCCTCAGGTCCTTCATGGTTGCATCAACGCTCCGCAGCGATGAAAAGAGAGGTCCCCGGGGATCCTGCAGTTCTTCCACGATCTCCGAGAGGTGCTGGATGGCCTTGACGAGCTTCTTCGCCGTCTGCTCGATCTGGAACTCCTGCAGGATGTCATCGATGGATTTCTTCGCCTCGGACTTGATGAGCCCGCCGGGCGGAATCAGCGGCGCATCCCTGGCGCCCGGTCTGATGTTGACATACTCCGACCCGATGACCGTGGGGCTCTCCACGACGGCCACAGTGTCTTCCCGGATCCTACCGGCGTATTCCTCGAGAATCGCCAGCTCCACGCGGACTTTGTCCTCGACCAGGGTGATCCTCCTCACCCTTCCGATATCCGTCTTGTAGAGCTTCACCGGTGCGCCGACCTGCAGGTTGTAGCCTTCCTTGAAGATCGTGTAATAGGTCTCGTATTTCTTGAACCAGTCCTGACCGCGCCCGATCAGGACGACGGTGGTCAGAACGAGCAGGACGACGGCCGTCATGAAAAACCCGACGGTTTTTTCGATTCGACTGAACCTCAGCTCCATCTTCTTCCCCCTACCGTTCACGCGCGTTTCGGACAGGAAGTCACGATCCGGTCTCCCGCAGGTTGACGACTTCCAGTTCGCCCTCGACGATCATCACTTTCTTCGTCGCCGCCTCACGGATGAAGGCCTCGTCACTGAAGGAAAAAACGGCCGTCTGCTTCCTGGTGAGATACTCCTTGGTCAGCTGGACGGCGCTGTCGTAATTGACCCGTGAAAGGATGTCCCTCGCGGCCTCCACGAGGAGGATCTCCGCCCCCTTGAGCAACTCACGGATGATGATGGCGGCCCTGAGTTCGTCACGGAACACCTGTGAGGGTCTGAGGTCCAGTTTGTCCTCGATGCCGAAGAGTCGGCAGAGATGCAAGGCCTCGTCGGACATCTGGAGGGATTTGCTGCCCTCCACGTAGTATCGCTGCCACAGGATATTCTCCCCGATGGTCCGGTTCGACAGGAGGGTGGAGTCCGCCGATATGAAACCGATCTTCCTCCGGTAGGGCAGCAGCTTCCGGTAGTCGGAGAAATCGAGGGCTTCGCCGCGGTAGTAAAATACGCCCTCCTGCGGCCTCTCCAAGGTCGCCAGGGCACGAAGGAACAGGTGGGCATCATCGAGACGATCCCCTTCGATGTAGAGGACATCCCCTTCGAAAAGGGTGCACGAGAGATTCCGCAACCCCTTTCCCCGCCCGATGGGCGCCCAGCTGCCGTCCACGATTTCGATCAGTTTCGACGCCATCGCTACAGAAAAAATAAAAATGAGAGGATTCCGCTCGTCACCATGCAGAAAAACAGACATTCCACGGCGCCCTTCGAGGTGGCGACGGGCACCTCCGTGATGGACCGGCCCACGGAAAAACCCCGGAACAGGGACACCACCGTAATGATGACGCCGAAAAAGATCGCTTTCAGCGCCGAAACGATGTAATCCTCCGGCGTCAGGGCCCTGGCGATCTGGAGCAGAAAATTCTGGACCGGTATGTTCGTGCTCGCCCAGACGATCGCGTAGCCCCCGAGGATCGCGCTGATCGAGAAGATGAAAATAAGGCTCACCATCGCCGTCGTCATGCCGATCAGCCTCGGGAGCGCGTAGAGCCGAACCGGATCGATGCCCGCCATCTCGAGGGTCTCCATCTCGCGAAGCACGTTCATGTAACCCGTCTCGATCGTGACGGCGGTGGCGGACCTGAGAATCACGATCAGGGCCGTCGTGATCGGGCCCAGCTCCCTCACCAGGATGATGACGACGATCCTGCCCAGATCGACCTGGCCCGAAACCCTGCTGAACTGCATGATGAGCGATGTCCCGAGGATGAGGGCCACGGGGACGAGAATCCAGAGGGCTTGGACGGCCGTGAAATAGATCTGCTCCAGCGTAACCCGGTAAAGGAGGGAAAGAGTCTCCCTGGGCCAGCGGAACAGTTCGCGAACCACCCGCCAGCCGAAAGCGCTGAGGTCGAGATAATGGTGCATCCATTCGATGGTTGCGCGGCCCAGCCGGCCTGCACCGTCGGACACTACCCTGAGAGGATTTCTGATGGCCATCCGGGCTGTCCCGTCCCGCTGAACGTCGCCTGCCGGAACCGGAGTCGGCAGGCCGCGCCCCGCGCGGCTCCGGGACGCGATCCGTTGAAAACACACCCTTCATATCGCAATGCAGCGACTTGGGTCAATTTTTTTTGCTGAAAGCGGAGGAACGCCGATAAAAAAGAGGGTTCAAGGGGATGGGCTCCCTACCCCCTTGCCCTCCGGATGAAGATGACCCGCCGGCCGGCCCCCGGACGGCTCAGGTCATCATGGGCTCCACGATGTACTTGACCACCAGGTCGCCGACCTCCCGCGTGCCGTATCCCATCTTCCCTGCATCCATGCTCTTGAGGTCGTTTTTCACAACGGCCTTGACAGCCTCTAAGAGCATCCCCGCCGCCGGGGTTTCACCGAGGTGGTCCAGCATCATCTGGGCGGCGCAGATGGCCGCCAGCGGGTTGATCTTGTTCAACCCCGCGTATTTCGGCGCCGACCCGCTGATGGGTTCAAACATGGATGTGGATTGCGGGTTGATATTCCCGCCCGCCGCGATCCCCATCCCGCCCTGGATCATGGCGCCGAGATCGGTGATGATGTCGCCGAACATGTTGTCCGTCACGATCACGTCGAAATACTCGGGGTTTTTCACCATCCACATGCAGATCGCGTCGACGTGTGCATAATCCAGCTCGATGTCGGGATAGTCCCGGCCGATCTCGCGGAAGACGCGCTCCCAGAGATCGAAGGCGTAGGTGAGGACATTCGTCTTCCCGCAGAGGGTGAGCTTTTTTCTCCTGTTTCTCCTCCGGCAGTATTCGAAGGCGAACCGGATGCAGCGCTCGACCCCCCTTCGGGTGTTGATGGACTCCTGGATGGCGATCTCGTCGGGCGTGCCCTTCCGGAGAAACCCGCCGCTGCCGGCATAGAGCCCCTCCGTGTTTTCCCGGACGACGACGAAGTCGATGTCCTCGGGACCCTTGTCCTTGATGGGAGTGTAGACCCCGGGGAAGAGCACAACGGGCCTCAGGTTGATGTAGAGATCGAGCTCGAACCGGAGTCTGAGCAGGACCTCCCGCTCCAGGATACCCGGCTTCACCTCGGGGTGGCCGAGGGCTCCGAGCAGGATGGCATCGGTCTGCCTCAATTCCCTCAGAACCGAGTCCGGCAGGAGCTCTCCCCTCTTGAGGAACCGCTCACCGCCGAGGTCGTGGTAGACGAGGTTGAACTCGGGTCCGCCGGCATCCGTAATCGCCTTCAGGGCCTTGACGGCCTCGGCGATGACCTCGGGCCCCGTCCCGTCGCCGGGAATGACACCGATGTTGTATGCTTTCATCCTGGTCTCCTCCCCGTCTTCTTCTTCAACTTGCTCTGCCGGACGTATTCGACGAGCCCCCCCGTCCGGATGAGCCTTCTCATGAAATCGGGAATCGGTTCCGCGCGGAAGGTTTGATGGCTTGATCTATTTTCAATCTTCCCCTTCGAAAGATCAACCACAATTTTCTCTCCGTCCTGGAGACCCTCCACGGCCTCGGCGGATTCCATCAAAGGAAGGCCGATGTTGAAGGCGTTCCGATAAAAGATCCTGGCAAAGCTCCTGGCGATGACCACGCGGATACCGGCTTCCTTCAGTGCCAGCGGGGCATGCTCCCGCGAGGATCCACAGCCGAAGTTCCGCCCCGCCACGACGACGTCGCCCGGCGCCGCCGTCGTGGCGAACTCGGGCCGGGCGTCGGCAAAGACGTGCTTCGCCAGTTGATCGCCGTCGGAGGTGTTGCAATAGCGGGCCGGGATGATGAGATCCGTATCCACATCATCCCCGAACTTCCACACTCTTCCTTCAATTTTCATCTGATCATGTCTCCAGGTGTATTTTTCCGGCTGTTCAAAAACGCCCGGATGCAAGGCGCCCGACGTCCCGAGGAGCGAGGCGTACTATGAAGCGTACGTTGAGCGACGAAGGACGAGGGGAACGCCGCAGACGGGTGTTTTTCAACAGCCGTTCATAGTTCGTCCGGTCCCGCGATGCGCCCCAACACCGCCGACGCCGCCGCCACATAGGGGTTGCTGAGATAAACCTCGCTCTTGGGATGCCCCATGCGCCCCACGAAGTTGCGGTTCGTCGTTGCAAGGGCCCGTTCACCCTCGGCCAGAATGCCCATGTGACCGCCGAGGCAGGGCCCGCAGCAGGGCGGCCCGATGACGGCACCGGCCTTCAGAAAGGTCTCGATGAGCCCCTCCTTGACGGCCTCTTTCAGGATCCAGGGCGAACCCGGTATCACGATGAGCCGCAGCCCCCGGGCCGCCTTCTTCCCCTTGAGGACGCGCGCCGCATCCCGCAGGTCCTCGAGCCAGCCGTTCGTGCAGGATCCGATGAAGACCTGGTCCAGGGGCACCTTTCCCACCGCCGACAGCGGTCGGTCATTGGCCGGCGAGGGCGGAAAGGCCACCTGGGGTTCGATCGCGCTGACATCGATCCGGATGACCTTCGCAACGTCTGCATCCGGGTCGCTTCCGTAGACCCTGGGCTTCAGGTTTGATCGACCCTTCAGCCAGGCCAGGGTCTTCTCGTCGGGCTCCATGATGCCGTTTTTCGCCCCGGCCTCGACGGCCATGTTCGCCATGGCGAAGCGCTGGTGCATCGGGAGCTCCGCAACGACGGGCCCGGTGAATTCCATCGCGCTGTAGAGCGCACCCTCCACGCCGATCAGGCCGATGGTATAGAGGATGAGATCCTTGCCGACGACCCATCGGCGTCTCTTCCCCGAGTACTCCAGCCGGATCGTCGGTGGAACCTTCAGCCAGATCTCCCCCGTGGCCATGACGGCACCGAGGTCGGTGCTGCCGACGCCGGTGGAAAAAGCCCCGAGGGCTCCGTAGGCGCAGGTGTGGCTGTCCGCCCCGATGACGACCATCCCGGGGACGACGAGTCCCTTCTCGGGGAGAAGGACATGCCCGATGCCCGCCTCCCCGACCTCGTAGTAGTGCCGGATCCTCTGTTTTCTCGCAAACTCCCGCATCCGTTTCGCCTGCTGGGCCGAGGCGATGTCCTTGTTGGGTACGAAATGATCCGCCACGAGGGCAATCTTGTTGCGGTTGAAGACGTGGTCGGCGCCGGTTTCTTCGAAGACCCGGATGGCCAGCGGTGCGGTGAAATCATGGGCGAAGGCGAGATCGACCCGTACTTCGATGAGTTCCCCCGGCGAGACCGTCCTCCGCCCCGCATGGGCGGCGAGGATCTTTTCGGTGATGGTCATGGCCATGATTCTTCCCTCGCTCAGGGCTTCCGATGGTGGTGATTGAGGCGGTCCTTGCTCAGCTTGTACTGGAAACTGTCCACCAGAGCCAACCAGCTCGCCTCGATGACGCTCTCGGATACGCCGACGGTGCTCCAGATCTCATTCGGATCCTGGGATTCGATGAGAACCCGCACCTTGGCGGCCGTTCCCTCGCTGCCGTCGAGGATGTTGACCTTGAAATCGATGAGGTGCATCTCGTCGATCTCGGGATAGAAGGTGCGAAGCGCCTTCCGGAGGGCGTTGTCGAGCGCATTGATGGGACCATTGCCTTCGGCCGCCGTGATCTCCACCTCGTCCCCCACCCAGATCTTGATCATCGCCTGGGCCTGCGAGGGGTTTTCCTCGTTCTTTTCGTTGATCACCCGGAAGAGCTCGAGCTCGAAGGGTTCCTCGAACTGGCCCGTCGCCTTCTTGATGAGGAGGGCCAGCGACCCGTCGGCGGCATCGAAGGTGTAACCCTGGTCCTCCATCTGCTTGATGACCTGGACGATCTTCCGACTCGCCGATTTATCCCGACCCAGCAGCAGCCCCAGTTCCCTGGCCTTGTATTCGATGGTGCTCTTCCCTGACAGGTCCGAGGCCAGAACCCTTCTCTGGTTTCCCACACGGGCGGGGTCGATGTGTTCGTAGGCCGCGGGGTTTTTCTGGACGGCGTCCACGTGAACACCCCCCTTGTGGGCAAAGGCGCTCCGTCCCACGAAGGGCCGGGAATTCAGGGGCGGGACATTGGCGATGTCGCCCACGAAATGGGAGAGTTTCGTGAGCTGGCGGACGGAGGCCTCCGCGAGGCACCTCTTGTGCATCTTCAGCTGGAGATTGGCGATGATGGGGATCAGATCGGCGTTGCCGCATCGTTCCCCGAAGCCGTTGATGGTGCCCTGGACCATCCTGGCACCGGCCGACACGGCCGCCAGCGAGTTGGCCACGGCGAGGCCGCCGTCGTTGTGGGCATGAATCCCGAGGAGACCCTTCGGAACGATGTCGGACATCTCCCGGGTCATCCGGTGGACCTCCTCCGGGAGTGACCCGCCGTTCGTGTCGCAGAGAACGATCATGTCCGCCCCGGCCGCAAGGGCCGTCCGGATCGTTTCGACGGCGTAAGCGGGGTTGGCCTTGTAGCCGTCGAAGAAGTGTTCCGCATCGTAGATCAGTTCCTTTCCCCGGTCTTTGAGAAAGCGGACGGTGTCCCGGATCATGGCCAGGTTCTCCTTGAGGGATACCTTGAGAATCTCGTGCACATGGAGATCCCAGGTCTTTCCGAAAATGGTCACCACGGGTGTCCCGGCCTCGAGGAGGGCGGTCAGGTTCGGACATTCGCCGGGCTTGATCCCCGTCTTTCGCGTGCTCCCGAAGGCCGAGAGCTTCGCGTTCGCGAAAGTCCTCTCACGGGCGAGCTCGAAGAAGCGCATGTCCTTCGGGTTCGAACCCGGCCATCCTCCCTCGATGTAGTGAAATCCGATCTCATCGAGCCTCTGGGCGATCCGCAGCTTCTCCTCGGCGGAGAAGTTGATCTGCTCCCCCTGGGTCCCGTCTCTCAGGGTGGTATCGTACAGCAGCACATCCCATCTCTTCATGACGATCACTCTCCTACAAACTGAAAAATCCGTTACCGGGCAACCGGATAACGGATTTTTCAACAGGTTTATGTTCTCTCCATTATTCCATTATCGGTCCCCTACGTCATCCAGACGCATCCTGTATGATGATAATAATGATGGGCCGAATAACGGGAATAATGTTCCGGATCATGAATTGAACCGACGCGTTTTCTCCTGTTTCGTGGGGCGTATCGTAAAGGTTCCCCCGATTTTTGTCAACGAAAAAATGCACTCTGCCGCGTGAGAATGCCTGTCACAACGCCATTCAAGATTCATGGCGGGAGGCCGATAAAGAGGTTGGTTGCACCATTCCAGTCATGGGAGGCTTTGAGTTCAATGAATTTGAAGACCGCCGCTGCGGCCATTTCATCGCTTTTCTTCCTCTCCACAACCCTTCCGGCCCTCTGCGTTGCGGAAGACACGACTTTCCGCTGCGGCAGCGAGGCCGTCTCTGTCGGGGACTCGACCTATACCGTCAGCAAGGTCTGCGGCAAACCCGCCCGCACGGAGAAAACCGGCACCATCGGGAAGACCAAAAAAGAAAGAACCGCCCCCGGACAGAAGACCTCCAGGGAAAAATCATCCCGGGTGGAGAAGTGGTACTACGACGAGGGGTACGGGGGTTACGTCTACATCCTCACCTTTCAGGGCGGTACCCTGAAAAAGATCGAAAAGGGCGGACGGGGCAGGTAGAGGGATTCAGGCCGGACCCGGCATGCGCCGGCGCCGCGAGATACCGGCGAGGATAAAGGCGACAAAGAAAAATCCGACCGCCGTCATGAGCTCCGCGCCCACCTGAAGGGCCACGAAGGCAAAACCGATCAGGGGCAGGAGAAAGAGTCTCACGGCCGTTCTCAACCCCTCATGACCGGAGATGAAGCGGGCAAGGGGGGGTGAGAGGTCGTCGTAGAGCCTCATCAGCGAGCGCCCCGGTGCGTGGCCGCTCAGATACTCGTCCCTGAAGTCCCTCAGGACCTGGACGTGGGGCTCCAGGGGAGAGCCGAAGGCCGCCGTCGCGATGAAACACCCGCCACCGCCGCCGCCTCCACCGGCAGGGTTCGAGACAGGCGGCGTTCCTGCGCTTTGCGTTATGGTATAGTTCAACCCCGCTATGGTGATCGTGCCTATCCGAATAGACGCTGTTGTATTTTCTGATACGCTGTAGTTCACCTGCCCGTTTCCCGTACCGGTCGACCCGGAGGTCACCGTAATCCAACCGTCGTTAGTGGAGGCGGTCCATCGGCAGGCGGCGCCGCAATTCAAAACGACTGAGCCCTCTGAGGCATTCGCCGAAACGGAAGCATTCGCGGACGTAAGGGCGTATGAGCATGGACCGGCGAAAGACGCTCCGAGCGTTTGGAACATTCTAACGGTGTTTCTTGGCGGCATGGAGCACGCATAATTCATCCTCATCTTCATTCGAAACAATCCATTCGGGCGATCGCCCCCCGACGTTCCCCAACTGTTCAAAACAATCCAGTAATGATTGGCAGGGTCGGCATCATCGTCGTTGTATCCGATCACGATGACCGCATGACCTCCTCCCTGCGACTCATCATAGTTCGTTCCACAATAGGTATCGGGATTCCAAATGGCTGTTTCCGTTTGGTCGTTCCAGAAATCGTAGAAATCATTCCAGGCGGCTTGATGGGGGAGATAATAGGAAAACCAAACCCCCTTGCCTTGGTTGAGGATCGACTTGATATTGACAATCGCGTCGTTTTGGCCGACGGCGGTCGTCTCGACGGTCTGAACCACCAAGGTCGGAGGAGAAAAGGGGTAATTCTTGGGGTACCAGGAAACGGATCCACACGCGACAGTGCACGTGCCTCCGCCGTCCGCGTAGGCTGCACCCGGATTGGTCCAGGGTACCGCGAAACCCTGGCTGTTATAGAAACCGGCGAACATCGAGAGATTCCCGCCTTCACAGGCGCAGTCTCCTGTCTTACAGGCATCGAGGAACTGGACGGAGAGCCGGTCCTTGATCGCAAGCTGTGACTGGAGTGCGAGTTCCAACAATCCCGTTCCCGCCCAAACCCAGCAATTACCGCATTGTCCCTGGTTCCGCTCTGAAGGAACATATTGGATGTTATCCAGGAGGCTCAGAGACGAACCGACCTGCTGTTCCGCCGCTCTGACAAGCCCGGATCGAACCCACATGTCGATTTGCGCCTTCGGTGCATCCTGGTAGTCCCTCTCCCAACGATTCAGCGTCTCCGCATCGGGGCGCATGACGGGATAGCGCTGCCGTTTCTCGGAGAAGGCGGAGGAGGAAAACGCGAGGGTGAGAAAGAGGGTCAGGATGAATGCGGTGAGAATGGACCGTTTCATAGAAATCATCCCGCGTATCGTATATGAAGCCGTGAACGTCGCCGTGAGCCCTTGGATCCTTCAACAGAGAGAGGGTCCCATCAACGGGGAGCCGTCTCGCTTCCGCTCAGAGAGGGAAAGTCGAAGAGAAGCGGCGTGCAGGCCCCTTTCTGGATCACCTGCATGATGCAGTCGTATCGTTTGCCCGGCCGGACGTCGAATGTCTCGATAAAGACCCTGTCAGGGGGATTCACCCGGTCGGGAAGCAGGCTGAAGGTCCTCCCTTCCACCCGGGCGAATCGCTCCTCGATCGTCCCGTCGGGGATGAAACGGAACTTCACGTCGTACCGCTCACCGGCCGAAACCGGGGCTGTTTCCTGTCTTGAAACGGATACGATCTCCGCCTGTCCCGGATAGCCCCGGTACTGGCAGGGCCCGCCGACCCGGGATGTCTTCCCCGCCCCGGACTCCACGGCCGAACACCCGAGAAGCCATGCCGGGACCACAAGGCACAATATCGACCATGTCCTTGATTTCCTTGTAAAAATCATGATCTGACCCGCGGACTTCACGAGGCAGCGGATTCCCCGAGCAACCTTATTTGTACCGAAAGACATCCATGCAAATCCCGGTCCGTCGCACAACACCTGAGAAAGGGTTTAATCGAGCCGTTTTCTGAACCGGTTGAGGGCCCCCGCGAAGACCGCAACGCCGAGAAGGGCGAGTCCGAGGAACTGCGGCCAGAGGATCTCCATGCCGACCCCTTTCAGGAAGATGCCGCGGATGATGACGAGCATGTACCTCAGGGGGACCGCGTAGGTCAGATACTGTACCAATTCGGGCATATTCGCAATCGGAAAGACGAACCCCGAGAGCATGAAAAAGGGGAGGATGAAGAAAAAGGTCGTCATCATGGCCTGCTGACGCGTCGATGATACGGTGGAGATGAAAAGCCCGATGCCCAGCGTGCTCAGGAGGAAGAGGCAGACGGCAAAAAACAGAAGCGGGATGCTTCCCATCAGGGGGATCCGGAACCAGTAAATGGCAAAGACGGTGACGACCATCATCTGCGCAAAGGCGATGAGGACGTAGGGAATGGTTTTCCCCGCGATGAACTCGACGGGTTTCAAGGGGGTGACGATGAGCTGTTCCATGGTCCCCGCCTCTTTCTCCTTGATGATCGCCATGGAGGTGAGCAGAAGGGTCAGGATCATGATGAGCACGGCGACGATCCCGGGCACGAAGAAATACTGGCTCTCCAGGTTGGGGTTGTACCAGGTCCGGATGCGCGCGTCGACCTGGCCGTAATCCATCCTCACGGGATAGAGCTCTTTCATGAACTTCCGGTTCAGACGGTCGATCACGAGTTGCGTGTAGGCAATCCTCACGGCGGCGATGTTGCTCATGCTGCCGTCGGCCAGGACCTGAATCGCCGCCGTTTCCCCTTTCCGCACCCTCTCGCTGAAATCGGGCCCCACCTTGATGGCGAGATCCACCCTCCGTTCGAGCAAAAGCCTCTCGAGGTCGGCGGCGCTTTCCGGGTGATGGGTGACCCGGAACACGGGGCTTCCTTCCAGGGCGTCCCGCAGTTCCCGGCTTTCCCTCGTCCGGGACTGGTCGAGAAGTGCGACGCGGATATCCCGGACGTCCGTCGACACGACGTACCCGAAGACAAGGATCATGACGAAGGGAACGACGACGAGGATGGGCCGGTTCTTCCGGTCCCTGAAGAGCTGGATGAACTCCTTTCGAACGAGTTCCCTTATTCTCAACCACGACATCTCACATACCCTCCCGTCTCAATACGATGAGCGTCAGGGTGCCCAGCAGGGTGTACATCGCGAATAAAACGGTGTAACTCGGCCACAGCGCCTCGAGACCCAGACCGCGCAGATAGAGGCCGTTCAAAATGTCGATGAAATAGGTCGCGGGGACCACACAGGTCACCGCCTGGATGAATTTCGGCATGTTGGCGACGGGGAAGACGAAGTCGGAAAGAAGAAGCGAGGGCAGGTAGGTGACAAGGATCGCGGCCTGGTTCGCCACCAGCTGCGATTTCGTCGCAACGGAAATGAGAAGCCCGAGCCCCAGTGCCACGAAAAGGTACAGGGTGGTGGCGAGCACCATGAGCCAGAAGCTCGATTTCATGACCACCCCGAAGAGGAACTGCCCCATCAGCATCGCCACGAAGACGTCGGTCATGGCGATGAAGAAATAGGGGATGGCCTTCCCGGTCAGGAACTCCTCCGCCCGGAGGGGGAGCGACTTGATCGTCTCCATCGTCCCGTTTTCGTATTCCCGGGCGATCACGAGGGACGTCAGCATGGCGCCCACGATCATGATGATGACGGCGATGATCCCGGGGACGATGAACTTCCGGCTCTCCAGGTCCTCGTTGAACCAGACCCGGATGCGCCCCTCCACGGCGGGTTTCATCTCCTCCCTTCCCTGCCGGTTGAGGAATTCGACGAGAAGACGGTTGTTGTAGCGTTCGATGAAGGCGGTGATGTAGCCCCGGGAAAGGCTGGCAAAGTTCGGGTCGCTTCCGTCGAGGAGGACCTGGAGCTGCGCCTTGCGGTCGGCCCGGAGGTCGGCGGTCCAGCCCGGCGGGATGACGAGGACGATGGTCGTGCTTCCCCGGTCAAGCCCTTTGACGGCGGCGTCTTCATCAAGGAGATGGGCGATCACGTTGAAGTAGGGGGAGGCATCGAGCCGGCGGATGAAATCCCGGCTCGTGGGCGTCCGGTCATGGTCCACGACCATGACGCCCACGTTATCCACGTCGAGGGAGAGGGCGTACCCGAAGAGAAGGATCAACAGCAGCGGCAGGATAAAGGCCAGATAGAGGCTTCTGAAATCCCGGATCAGGTGGAAATACTCCTTCCGGGCGGTGGCCCGGATGTTGGCGATTCTCACGGACTCCCGCTCCTGGACATGAGTTTGATGAAGACATCGTTCAGCGTTGCATCGGGACGGTCGGGGAAGGTCTCCCGGATGATCTCGACGGGATCCCCGAGGGCCACGATCTTCCCCTCGTTGATCATCACGATGCGCCCGCAGTTCAGCGCCTCGTCCATGTAGTGGGTGGTCACGAAGACCGTCACCCCCTCGCGGGCCAGTCCCCCGATGAAATCCCAGAAGCGTCTGCGGGCAATGGGGTCCACGCCGGAGGTGGGTTCATCGAGGAAGAGGATCTCCGGGCGGTGGAGGAGCGCGCAGCCCAGCGCCAGCCTCTGTCGCCACCCCGGGGGGAGTTCGCGTGTCAGCCTCGTGCTCACATCCTGCAGCCGGGTGAGTTTGAGGACCCAATCGATCCGCTCCGGCCACTGACGCTCCGGCACCTCGTAGACGCCCAGGTAAAAGCGGATGTTCTCAAGAGGCGTCAGTTCCTCGTAGAGGGAGAACTTTTGGGACATGTAGCCGATGGCCTTCTTGATCTCCTCGGACTGGGTGAGGACGTCATAACCCGCGACCCTGCCGGAACCCGAAGTGGGCGTGATGATGCCGCAGAGCATCCGGATCGTCGTGGACTTCCCGGCGCCGTTCGGGCCCAGGAAACCGAAGATCTCGCCCTTCCGGATCGAGAAGGACACCCGGTCCACGGCCACGAAATCACCGAAGCGCTTCACCAGATCCCTGACCTGGACGATGTCAGGTATGGAATCGTTCATTCGCCACCTCTTCGTCCACCGCCTGGATCCGACGGATCAGGGCCTCCTCGAGGTTTGCCGCACCCGCGCGGATTTCACCGGGACCCGCCGCCTCCAGGAGCCGGCCGCGGTGCATGAGCGCAAGCTGATCGCACTTCTCTCCCTCGTCGAGATAGGCCGTCGAGACGACGATGGTCAGCCCCGTCCGCTTCATCTCGAAGAGGATCCCCCAGAACTCCTGGCGCGACACGGGATCCACACCGTTGGTCGGTTCGTCGAGGATCAGCAGGGACGGCTCGTGCACGAGGACACAGGCGAGGCCGAGCTTCTGTTTCATGCCGCCCGAGAGGTCCCCGGCGAGCCGGTCCACAAAAGGCAGGAGATTGGAAAACCCCAGATAACGCTCCCGCCGCCTCGCCCGCTCCGCGCCGACGATGCCGAAGACATCCATGAAGAAGGCGAGATTTTCCGCGACGGTGAGATCCTGGTAGAGACCGAAGCGCTGGGGCATGTACCCGATGAGGTTCTTGAGTTTCCTCCTGCCGGATACCACGTCGATCCCGTTCACGAGGATGCGACCCGAGGTGGGAGGGATCATGGTGGCGATCATCCGCAGGAGGGTGGACTTCCCCGCGCCGTCGGACCCCACGAGCCCGAAGAGGGCCCCGCGGGGGATGTCAAGAGAGAGGTTCTCCAGGGCGGTGACGTCGGCAAACCGCCGGGAGACGGACTGGATCTGGACGAACGGTTCCGGGGCAGGCGCCATCATCAATGTCCACGAACCGGTGACGAAAGGTCCTCCGCTCCGCCGTCAGCGCAACCAGGCGTCGGCGGGCATGCCGGCCTTCAACTCCAGGTCGGGATTGGGAAGAAGGATCTGGACGAGATAGACCAGCTTGACCCTTTCCTTGTGGGTCTGGATGATCTTCGGCGTGAATTCGCCTTCCGGAGAAATATAGGAGACGACCCCCTGGTACACCTTGCCGGGGAAGGTGTCCACCCTGACCTCCACCTTCTGACCCGGTTTGACCTTGCCGATCTCGGTCTCGCCGACGAAGATCTTCAGCTTCACCTCCGAGAGGTCCGACAGAGTCAGGACCTGGCGGCCGGGCGATACGACGACGCCGGGTTCAACATTGCGGCTCGTGATGATCCCGCCGTAGGGGGCCTTGAGCCGGGTGTGCTGGAGCTGAATCTCGGCCAGGTCCACCGCCGCCTTCGAGGCCTTCACCTGGGCCGCGGCCGCCTCGACCTGTTTTTCGATGGATTCCAGATTCTGAAGGTTGCCCGTGGCCTGACGGAGGACCGCTTCGGCCTCCGTCAGCCGGGAGCGGGCCGTGTCATAGGCCAGCGTCACCGACTCCCACTCCTTCTTCGAAACGACCCCCCGCTCGTAGAGCTGGTCGTACCGCTCCTTGTTGCTTCGGGCCTCCGCGAGGACGTCCTTCGCGCCGGCCACCGCGGCTTCCGCGCGCGTCACATCGGCCGGAAGGACCTTGCGGTTGATCTCGAGAACCGTCCTGAGCTGTTTCAGGTTCTCCTCTGCTTTCTTCTGGTTGGCCAGGGCCTGGTCGCGGGCCGCCGCGTATTCCCGGGGGTCCAGTTCGGCCAGCACCTGATCCTTCGTCACCGACTGCCCTTCCTTCACATGGACGGCAACGACGCGGCCACTGACCTGGAAGGCCAGTTCCGATTGGGTGGATTCGATGGTCCCCGAGTAGTAGGGTTCCTCGAGCCTTGCCTTCCGCTGCCCGAAGTAGACCAGCAGGGCAACAGCCAGGAAGAGGACGAGAAACACCGCAAGAATGATCTTTCTTCTCAAGGCGTTCCCTCCCCGCTGGGAGGATGGGGTCGTGGGGCCGGCATAAAACGACGCCAGACTACCATCGGCGCGGGAAATTCTCAAGGGAATTGATCCGGAAGAGCACCGCTCGGGGCGGCCGGGATACCCGGGAGGGGCCTCTCGGGGCGGCGGGATGTCCCGCCCGGGGTCAGGATGCGGAGCGGATCTCGAAGTGCCGGTCCAGCCGCATGGCTTCGAGAAGCCCGCGGATCTCCCCGGAGACGTTGATCAGCTCCAGTTTCACCCCTTTCCTGCGAAGGGCGTTATGGGCGGCGATCAGGACGCCGAGGCCGACGGAATCCACCATCCGGACATGGACCAGGTCGAGGACGAGGAGACGCGGGTTTCTCCTCCTCAGCGCGGAACGTACCTCTTTTCTGAAGGCCTCCATCGTCGGCGCCACAAGGTCGCCGGGGGGTCGCAGCACGGTCGTTGCGTTTTCCGATTTTGCTTTGGCACTCGTCTTCATCCGACTTCCTTTCCGGTCCCGCCGCCCGTCGGCGGGCATCGCGGGTTTCATGGATTCGATCTCTCAGCTTCCTTTGAACCGCATCACCAGGCGGTTGCCCCGTTCATTGAAGCGGACATCGGAGGCGAACTGCCGCATGATGTAAAGACCCCGCCCGGATTCCGAGCGGACGCCGGGGATCCGCTTCATCTGACGTTTCCAGTCGAACCCCTCCCCCTCGTCCTCCACCTCCATCACCAGATCGCCCTCTTCCACGCAAACCCTGTAACGGACCGTCTTCTGCGGGTTCCCGCGGTTGCCGTGCAGGATCGCGTTGGTCAGCGCTTCCCGCATCGAAAGCAGGATCCGGAAAGCCTTCTCCTGAACGCCCAGACGGGAGAGGAACCTCTCCGTCTCGCGGCTGACCTCGTCGATCTTCTCCAGCGCGGAAGAAAACAGGATCGTGAGATGATCGGACAGGGTACGGACTTCGAAGGTGTCGTTCATTTCTGCGACCTCACCCTGGGCGGCCCCGCGGCGCCGCCGCCGAAAGGAGCTCGCCGGTTGACGCGGCACCCTGCTCAGAGATCCACTCCCAGGAGCAGCACGTCATCCTGGAGGGCCCTCTCATCGGGGCAGAGTATTTTTGCGATTTCTTCCACGGCCGGTCCGATGGGCAGGTCGCGTGTCTCGACGCAGGCCTCGATGAGGTCCAGGAGGCCGTCCTCCCTCCTGCGCCGATTCGTCCCGTAGCGCTCGACCAGGCCATCGGTACAGAAAAAGATCCTCCCGCCCGACGGGGCGGACAGGTAAAGCGGTTCGAAAAAAACGGACTCGAAGGCGCCGAGAATGTCCCCCTTCGCCTCCAGGAGCCGAATGTCCCCTTCGGCGCTGAAGTAGACGGCGGGGAGATGGCCTGCGTTGACGAGGGTCAACCGGTTCGCCCCGCGGTCCAGCCGGGCGTAACAGGCCGTGAGGTATTCGCCGTCCCGGAGGAACCGGCGGAAGACCTGGTTGATGATTGCGAGGGTCTCCTCGGGCTCGACGCCGTCGCCGGAGTTCTGCTGGACCAGGGCCTTCAGGGCAAACGTGTGATAGGAAGCCCGGATGTCGTGCCCGCTGATGTCGGCGATGAAGAAGCCGAATCTCTCCGGTCCCGCTTTGAAGACATCGTAGAAATCCCCGCCGGCTTCGAGGATCGGCACATAGCGGACGGCGAACTTCGCGCCGGGCAGATCCTCCGGCCGGATCAGGATGGCCTGCTGAGCATCCCGAACCTGCTTCAGGCGCTCCGCCTGGGCCTCGATGACGCACCGGTAGGTGTCCCTCGTTGCGAGGTGACGCCGCACGCGGGCGACCACCTCCCGCCGGTCGAAGGGTTTCGTGATGTAATCCACGGCGCCCAGGGTGAGTCCCCGGATCTTGCTGCCGACGTCGTCCACAGCCGTGACGAACAGGATCGGGATGTCCGCCGTGACCGGATCGGCCTTGAGGAGGCGGCAGGCGTCGAACCCGCTCTCGCCGGGCATCATGATGTCCAGCAGGATGACGGACGGCCGATTGCGCTTCGCCATCTCCCTCCCCTGCTCGCCGTCGAGTGCGGACAGGGGGGCATATCCTTCCGCACGGAGGATGGCTTCCAGCAACCGGTGGTTGGTCGGGTTGTCATCGATGATGAGGACGGTCGGTGTCCCACCGCACCCCTTCCCCGCCCTTTCCGGCCCTGTGGCTGTCTCGGAGATGCCTTGCATGTCGTCTTCCCGGAAAGGCAATGATGCGCCCTGCCGATGGAGGCCCGCGGCCCCGACCTACAGCCTCTCCTGTGCGACCATCCGTTCCCTCTCCCCGACGGTCCGCCGCCCGGCCGTCTTTTCGCCGAGAATCGACTCGATGGTTTTCGAGAGCTCTTCCATGTTGAAGGGTTTCTGAATGAACCCGCTGCACCCCCGTTCGAGGATCTTGGCCGCCTCCCCGTCGATGCTGTATCCGCTCAGGAGCAGGACCTTGGCGTCCGGGTTCATCTTCTTGATCCGGTCGAAGGCCTCGCCGCCGCTCATCTTGGGCATGATCATGTCCATGAGCACGAGGTCGATTTCCTCTCGGTTCCGACCGTAGACGTCGAGGGCTTCGACGCCGTCCCGGGCCGTGTAGACGTGATATCCCATCGCCCTGAGCAACTCGCTGCCCACCGCGAGCATGGCCTCCTCGTCGTCCACCAGGAGCACCGTCTCCCGGCCCTTCTTGACGGGTTCCGGCATCTCGACGGCCCGGACAACCGGCTTGCCCGACGCCGGCAGGTAGATCTTGAAGGTGGTCCCCTTGCCGATCGCGGACTCCACATCGATGAAGCCGCCGTGCCCCTTGACGATCCCGTAAGCGGAGGCCAGCCCCAGGCCGGTGCCCCGGCCCATCTCCTTCGTCGTGAAGAAAGGCTCGAAGATGCGATCCATGGTGCCTTGATCCATGCCGGTCCCGGTGTCGGTGATCGAGAAGAGCACGTAATGGCCCGGCTTCGGGTTGTAGAGCTTGTCCTTCATGGCCTCGTGTTGGGTATTCTCCGTTCTCAGGATCAGATCGCCGCCCCCCGGCATGGCGTCGGCCGCATTGACGAAGAGGTTCATGAGGACCTGCTCGATCTGCCCCGCATCGGCCTCGATGGGATACAACGTCGGATCGAGGTCGTAATGGATCAGGATGTCTTTCCTCGTCCGGTTGAACGTCTCGGCGGCGTCCCGGAGGAGCTGGTTCAGGTCGAGCGGCTTGACTTCGTACCGCCCCTTCCTGGCGTAGCCCAGAAGCTGAGCGGTCAGGCGGGATCCGCTCTGCACCTGTTTTTCCATGCTCTTCAGCCGCTCGTAATACGCATGACTCGGATCGAGGTCGAAGAGCATCAGCGAGATATTCCCCTGGATCACCATCAGAAGATTGTTGAAGTCGTGGGCGATGCCGCCGGCCAGCGTGCCGATGGCTTCCATTTTCTGGGCGTGCTGGAGCTGCGTCTCCATCCGCTGCCGGTCCGTCACGTCGTCGAAAACCACGATGATGGTCTTCTTGACGTCCTCCACCATCGGCAGGATCTTGACCAGAACCTGACGCGACTGAAGCCTGAGGGGCGCGTCATCGAACACCGTCTGGGAGGTCGCGAGCACCTTGGCCAACATGTCGTCCATGCGGGCCCGGTCCTCCTCCGGGAACAGGTCCAGGAAGTGCGAGGCGAGGAGCTTCTCCTCCGGGACGCCGCCGAGGCGGACCGCCGTCGGATTGGCATAGACGATCCGCCCGTCCGGCGTGATCTCGAGGATCCCCTCCGCCAGGGTGTTCAGGATCGCCTCGTAGTGTTTCTTGATCGTCAGCAGCTCCCGGGTCACCTGCCGGGCATGGATCCCATCGGTTCCGAGGATCCGGATCGGGGCCTTCCGGCTGCCCCGCAGGTCGAATTCATGGAGGGCTTCCTGGATGGTCTTCGACATGTTGCTCAGCGGGCCCTTGGCGATGCACAGGTCCGCCCCGACCGCCCGGTAGTCGAACCCTTCCTCCTCCGCGGCGACGGCCGACAGGATGACCAGGAAGGTGTCCTTCAGCCTCGGCATGCCCCGGATCACCTGACAGAGCTTCTTCCCGTCGATGTTCGGCATGATGAGATCGACGAAGATGATATCCGGCGTATAGGTCTGGAGGATATCCAGGGCCATCAGACCGTCCTCGGCGGTCATGACCTGATACCCCTGTTTCTTCAGAAACCGCGTCATGAACTCCAGCATGACGGGATGGTTATCGACGACCAGTGATTTCTTCTTCATAGCGTTCGCCCTTCGATTCCAGTGGTTTGTCTTTGACGTTCTGTCCCTTGACCCTGTTGCGCCCCTCGCGCTTCGCCTCGTAGAGAAACTCGTCGGCCTGCTCCATCAGGCTGTCGAAGGTCGCCCTCTGATCCCTCGCCGGATGGAAGCTGGAGACGCCGAAGCTCGAGGTAACCCTGATCTCCTTTCCCTTCAAGCGGAACACCTTCTCCGAAACGACGCGTCTCAGACGCTCGGCCACCAGGCAGGCCGGCTGAAGCTCCGTTTCCGGAAGCACGATGAGAAACTCCTCCCCGCCGTAGCGGGCGATCCAGTCGATATCCTGCCGGATCGAGGCCCCCAGGCAATGGACGAATTCCTTCAGGATCTGGTCCCCCGCCGCGTGCCCGAACGCGTCGTTGATCTCCTTGAAGTGGTCGATGTCACACATGATGATCGACAGCGGATGTCCGTATCGGTGCGACCTCTTGATCTCCTGGGGAAGCCGTTCCATGAGGTAGACGCGGTTGAAGATCCCCGTCAGGGGGTCCTTGATGGACAGGACCCGCATCTCCTCGTTGGTCCTCTTGAGCGACTTCTCGAGTTGGAGGATCCGCTGCGCCGTCTTCAGCCGCACCAGCAGCTCCGAGGGGTTGACCGGTTTGACGAGGTACTCGTCGGCACCGGCATCCAGGCCCCGCACGACATCGGCCTTGGAATCCCTCACGGTGAGGACGATGATGTATACGTAACCGGGCTGATCTTCCCGGCGGATCGCCTGACAGAGCTGCAGACCGTCCATTTCGGGCATGACCCAGTCCGTGATGACGATCGGGTAGAACCGGTGCCTCAGGATCTCCAGGGCGTCCCGCCCGTTCACGGCGGCGCGCATATCCCCGTAACCCGCATCCCGGAGCATCTTCTCCAGGAGCTTCCGGGTCACCGGATCATCCTCAACGAGCAAAACGGGGTACGTGTCCTTCATGCTCTTCCGCCGGGGGTCTCCCCGGCCCGATGATCAACTCCGGCCGGCCAGGACGAGTGTCCCGACGATCCGCTCGAGATGGTCCCGGATCTTGTCGGCCGCCTCGATGGTCCCGTTCATCTCACGGGCCCGGGCATTCCCCTCGATGGTCTTCGCCAGGTCATGAACCTCCTGGAACCCGAGGTTGATGGCGGCACCCCTCAGGGAGTGGGCGGACAGGGCCATCGTCTCGAAATCCGACGATTCCGCCGCGGCCCGGATGTGATCGAGCTCCGAAAGGCTGCTCTCCAGAAAGAGTTCCACCAGTTCCTGGAATTCCTCCTCGCTGAACCCGATGCGCCCTGCCATGTCCCTGAAGTTCATTGCTCCCTCCCCTTCTTTTCGAAATCGACGTCCGGCGATCAGGCCCCTCATGCCGTCCCGTCTCTTGAAACCCACCGGCTGATCACCCGGAGGATCTCCTCCCTGCGGATGGGCTTCGAGATGTAATCATCCATGCCGGCCTCGAGGCACTTTTCCCGATCCCCTGTCATGGCGTGGGCCGTCATCGCGATGATCGGCAGGTGTCCGCCTTTCTCTTTCTCCCGTCGTCGGATGATCTCCGAGGCCTCGTAGCCGTCCATGTCGGGCATCTGGCAGTCCATGAAAACAAGGTCATAACGGTCCTGCTCGATCATCCGGACGGCCTCCCGGCCGCTGCCGGCGAGATCGGCCCGGCAGCCGAGCTTTTCCACCATCTTCAGGGCGAGTCTCCGGTTGAGCAGATTGTCCTCGGCGATCAAAACGCGCACACCCTCCGCCTGTGAAGGCGCCGGGGTTGCCGCCGGTGGCTGCGATGCGCGGGCCTCGGCAAGGGTGTGGCGGGTGATGAGCGGCACGGCGACCCCCTGAAGCTTGGAGCCCCAGGCCGTGGCCAGGGCTTCCATCATTGTGGCCGTGTGGATCGGCCGGACCATGTAGGCGGCGAAGCCAGCATCGGAGAAACGCCTGGCGTCGCCCCGTTTGCCGACCGCCGCGATCGCGATTAAAACCGTGTCCTTCAGTTGCGGATCCGACTGGATGCTCCGTCCGAGGGATTCCGCGTCGCCGTCCTGGAGACCCGAATCGATGATGGCCATCCCGTAAGGTCGTCCCGATGAGCGGGCCTCCCGAAGAACCGCCAGGGCTTCCTCCGATGTCGGCACCGCGTCCGCCTTCATTCCCCAGTTCGATGTCAGATCGACGAGCGTCTGCCGGTTGATCCTGCTGCGGTCCACGATCAGCACGCGCACGCCCTCGAGTTTGGCCGCCGGAACGGGCAGGGCTTGAGTCGCCTCGCCCAGGCCCAGGGGGATGGTAAACCAGAAGGTCGAGCCCCGGCCCAGGGTGCTGCTCACGCCGATGGTCCCGCCCATGAATTCCACGATCTGTTTCGATATGGCCAGTCCCAGACCCGTCCCGCCGTACCGGCGGGTCATGGACGCATCGGCCTGGGTGAACTTCTCGAAGATGAACTCGAGCTTCTCCTCGGCAATGCCGATGCCGCTGTCCTCCACGGCGAACCGGAACACCGCCTGCCCGTCGGCGAGCGGCTGCCACCCCACGTCGATGAGCACATATCCTTTCTCGGTGAATTTGAGCGCGTTGCCCGCGAGATTGATGAGCACCTGCCGGACCCGACCCGGATCACCGACGACCCGGCGCGGGGCATCCGGCGCGAAGCGGACCTCGAAGTCGATCCCCTTCTCGCGTGCCCGGAGGGACAGCAGTTCGGCCACGCCCTCGACGGTGGTCTTCAGATCGAAGGGGATCTGCTCGAGGGCCATTTTTTTCGCCTCCAGCTTCGAGAATTCCAGGATGTCGTTGATGAGCTTCAGGAGGATCTCCGCCGAGTCGCGGACGGCTTCCGCGTACTCCCGCTGTTCCGGCGAAAGCTCCGTGTCGAGCAGGAGATTGGAAAAACCGATCACGCCGTTGATCGGCGTCCGGATTTCGTGGCTCATGTTGGCCAGGAACTGCGATTTGGTGCAGTTGGCCACCTCGGCCGCCATGGCCATGACATTGGCGCGCGCGATGGCCTCCTCGAGTTGCCTGTTGGTGGCTTCCAGTTCCACGTTGACGGATTCCGCTTCCTCCTTCGCCCTCTGGAGGCGCTCCTCCGACGCCTTGCGATCGGAGATATCGATCAGGATGCCGCGGACGCCGAACCCCCCCCTGTCGAGTCGGATGGGCCCCATGTGGATGAGTGCGGGGAAGGTGCTGCCGTCCTTCCTCAGAGCGGTGTACTCCGAGCCCAGGGCTTCACCCCGCAGGGCCCGGGACAGATCATCGCCCGCCCTCGATCGGTCCGCAGGAGCAATCCATGCCAGGGCCTCGAGTCCGCTTTCGATCTCCTCCGCCGAGTACCCGAAGGTTTCCAGGGCCTTCCGGTTGACAAACGTCAGAACCCCCTCAGGGTTCGTTTCGAAAATCGTCTGGGGCAGGGAGTCGGCCAATTCCGGACCGGAGGTCTTCGGAATCACACGGCAAACGGCTTTTGCTTGCATCTGCATCTTTTTCTCTGTAATGTCGGAGGCATCGGGACGGCGATCCAACACGACCGGTGGCGCACCTGATGGGAAGATCGGAAATCCCGTCAAATTCTTGAGTAACTCCAACGACTTGATCCTTCGCTCAGGGGTGTGACGGTTTTCGCGAAACGCTGCCTTTTCCACGAATTGCTGATATAATGAATAACAAACCCCGGGCCGATCAGAGAAAATGCCCTTTCGAAGAGCCGGCCTCCTGACTGAATCCCCTGAGGGATGGTTCCCGGTCGAGGCAGTACAAAGCCCCGCCGAAGGGTTGGAGATGCAATAAGCAGACCAGGGGCGCAGAAATTAATTCATTGATTTTCAAGGGTTTTTTGGAAAAGCGATGTTGAAGTCCACGCAAGGGGGACGGAAATCCGATCTGATACTGGCTTCGGCCTCCCCGAGGAGGGAGGAACTTCTGTCCCTGACGGGGATCGGTTTCCGGGTCGTTCCCGGCGAGGTGAATGAGCAGATAGAGGATGGAGAATCACCGGAGGAGCATGTCCTTCGTCTCTCCGCAGAAAAGGCCGACGCCGTGGCCGGGCAACACCCCGATGCCTGGGTCCTCGGCGCCGATACCGTTGTGACCATCGACGGCGAGATCCTCGGGAAGCCCGCACGGAGGGATGAGGCCCGGGAAATGATTTGCAGATTGAGCGGGAGGACCCACCGGGTCGTCACGGGTTTCACCATCGTGAGGACGGCTTCGGGTGACCGCTGCAGCAGGGCCGTCAGCTCTGAGGTCACCTTCAGGGAGATCGCTCCGGAAGAGATCGAGTGGTACATCTCGACGGAAGAACCCTATGACAAAGCGGGGGGCTACGCCGTTCAGGGGCGGGCGGCCCTTTTCATCCGTGAGATCCGGGGGTCGCATACGAACGTCATCGGGTTGCCGATCTGCGAGGTCGTCGAGACCCTCCGTGACTTAGGCGCCTTCGATCTCCATTGGGAGAGGAATCATGTCGGACATTCAGGATAACATTCGCATCGTGAGGGAGACCATCGCAGAGGCGGCCCTCCGCACCGGCCGCCGCCCATCGGACGTCCGCCTCATGGCCGTGACGAAGACCGTCGATGACGACCGGATTGCCGAGGCCATCGAGTGCGGGGTGGACATCATCGGTGAGAACTACGTCCAGGAGGCGAAGCGGAAGATCGAGAAGATAGGCAGGCGGGTCGAGTGGCATATGATCGGCTACCTCCAGTCCAACAAGGCGAAGTACGCCGTCCGCATCTTCGACATGATCCACTCCGTCGACCGGATGAGTCTGGCGGTGGAACTCAACCGCAGGGCCCAGGCCGCGGGCCGTCCCGTGAAGATCCTCATCGAGGTGAATACCGGCGGCGAGTCGACCAAAAGCGGGGCGCCGGTGGCGGAGGTTCCCCACTTGATCAGGAGTCTCTCCGCCTTGGAGTATCTATCGGTCCAAGGCCTCATGACCATGGCACCGTGGTTCGACGACCCCGAGGATGCCCGTCCTTACTTCCGGATGCTGCGGGAACTCCGGGACGAAATCGCCCTCACAAACCCCCCGCACGTCGAGATGAAAGAGCTGTCCATGGGGATGACGGCCGACTACGAGGTGGCCGTCGAGGAGGGCGCCACCATCGTCAGGATCGGAAGGAAGATCTTCGGCGAAAGACCAAAAGCCTAGGGGTCAGTCCTCAATATTCAACAATTTGAATTTGTGTAAAGAGCCTTTCGGATATGATTCGCCATCGCGGCGGATTCTGGATCAAAGCCTAGGGGTCAGT
>FWPV01000835.1_pt1 | contig 40904 bp, 36 predicted proteins | sample 2228371 | NCBI WGS metagenome assembly FWPV01 (sample SAMEA103939776, study PRJEB20133) | metagenome
GGCTTTGCGCATGAACTCCCAAAAGGGGGAATCCTTGGCAATCACCTGCTCGGGCGTCATTTCATCGAGCTTTTTGGCAATGGGCCGCATCACCTCCTTGGCAAACCGGTGGGCCGCTTTTTTTAGTTCAATATCCTCCTCGGTCAACGTGAGGTCCAGATCTAAATAATTCATTGCTCACCTCTTCCAAATAAAAATTTTATTCATAATTAACGATCAAGGCCATTCATTTAAGCCCCCCTTTCACAAAGGGGGGTTGGGGGGATTTCATGGATCACTGTAAAATCCCCCTCAATCCCCCTTTAAAAAGGGGGACTTTCACCCCTCTTTTCAAAATAGGAGCCGGGGGAGATTTATGAAATTGTTTTGATTGCATAGCTTAATTAAATTTATTTTCCCTTCTTGGATTTATACCGCTCCTCAATCTTGCTTGCGTGCTTGACCACCAGCTCCGGCACCTGCTCAAACAGCACTTTCTGCATGACCTCCATGACCGCTGGTGAATACCCGATTCCCATAAATTCCGGCGGCGCCCACCACTGGTCTTTGGTTTTGTACATGGGCGTGCCGCCGCCCGGGAAGCAGGTAAACATATTGGGCACGCAATTAACCATGTCCTGCTTGTCCATTTCATAGGACAAGCTCTGGTGCATTTCCTCCCGGCTGTAATAGACCATGTCCCGTGGCGGTCCCAGGGCTAGGCCCAGCTTGACGTCGCAATCCGGCAAAAAACCCAGGGCATACAGGGCAAATCCCACAGATCCCATAATCCGGTTGTCCACGCGATACTGCCAGGCGGCGGCGCAGGCCCAGTCGCAGGCAATGGCCCAATCTAAAATTTTCCAGTTGCAGGAAGGCCCGCCCAGTTGCCCGCCGCCTTTGTACTCCTTGCTGTAGGCGTTAAATTCCTTGCAGGTGTCAAACCCGCAGGCCCCGCAGTTCCAGTTTAAATTGGACCGGCTGACCTTGGCCCCGATATTGATGATAACCGGGGCTTCCCCCTTGTCATATAAGTTTTTAATGGTCTCGTAATCCCATTTGACATAGCGCATCACAGCGGCCACCGGTCCCATGACCTCGATGATCGGCTCCAGATCTTCGCCCCAGACGATTTCCGCGTCAATTTCCGTTTTGCCGGTGATCTGGGGGGCCTTGTGGACGGCATGCACGATATTCTTGGCCACCTCAACAAGATGGTCCAGCTTGTATTGTTTTCCAATCAGGTGTCCCATGTTATTTGCCCTCCTCATGGGTTTTCTTGGGTTTGGGAATCCATTTGCGATAATCAAAGCCGCGGATGATCCGGGCGGTCTGGTAGATCTTGCGGGCGTTGTCCAAAACTTTGTCCATGTTGATGAGATGATAATCCACGTTCACATCCACATACGGATTTTTCGGTTTGGCCGCCACCGGAACCGCCACTACCATGCCCGAGTTGGGGCAATATCCCAGCTTCTGGCCGGCCATGCCGATGGAAGCAAAGGCTCGCGCATCCACCATCAGGGTATGGGCGGTCCACAGGGCGCTGCCCACGGCATATCCCAGGTCCCCCACCCGGGCCGTGCACAAAGGACCGTTGATCATGCGTTTGGACGAACGGTCGGTGATGTCCACCAACCCGTATTTCTGGGTTTTTTTGTCGTAAAAATAACTGCAGTCCAAGGTGCCGCCGCAGAGCCCGCACCCAGCATCCAGGGGCGTTTCATGACACCGGGTGTTGCCCAGGAATATGATCACATCTGAATCTCTCACCATGACCGCCTCATATAGGAACGGCTCTTTCCAGGATTCCTGGGAATGGGCGATTTCTTCAACTTTTCGCGCAATGGCTTCAAGTTCTTCCTGGCCATATACAATATGGGCTTCAATGGAGGGCACGCCGCCGGCAAATGGCGCTGTCATGGCGGAATTGACCATGAGCCGGGCGGCTGCCAGCACGCCTTTTTTGCGGCGGATATCCTGGGGCGACCAAAAGGTCCAGTCGCTGACAAATTCCTCGCCTCTGAAATTGAGGTCTTCTTCGTATTTTTTCATAACCACTCCTTTTTTTTAGTCGTCGACTTCAACATGCATTTGTTTAAAAATCCACCTTTGGAAAAGGGGGATTTAGGGCGATTTTAAAACCTGCATGAAATCCCCCCCCCTTTGCAAAAGGGGGGCTTTGGATGACAGGATTGAGTTCCCCTTCTTGTGGTCCCTTGCTGGCAAATTAATAACTGCGACATATTCTTTTGGGAGAGGGAAATAAAATCCAAAATCATCTGAAGTTTTCATAGGCAAACACATTATCAGCTTCTTTCCTGAATTCATCTTTCAACAGCCGGTCTAAATTTTTCTCCGAAGCGGATTTGGGAATGGCGTCCACTACCTGAATGTAGGATGGAATGGCGTTTCCCTCCAGCTTTTTTTTGCACAGGCCAAATACGGATTTGGGATCAATGGTTTTGCCTTCCATGGGCACCACGGCCGCCACCAGGTCGCTTTCCCCGGGCGCGCCCGAGGCGGCCGGGATTCCGTATACACAGACATCGGAAATATCCGGATGTGCGGCCAGGGCGGCTTCCACATAGGAGGGTTGGATGAAATCCCCCGAACGTCTGAGTCCGCCGCCTTTGCGATAGTCAAAAAAGAACCAGCCGGCCTCATCCCGATGCCCCATGTCGCCGGTACGCAGCCAGCCCCCCCGGGTTTTTTCTTCTGAGGCTTTTTTCTTTCCTAAGTAATCCACTTCAACCTTCTGACCCACCATTCTGAAGATGATTTCGCCGATCTCACCCGGATTGCATTCAGTGTCATCCTCTCGCACCACTTTCATTTCCATCAGACCTTCCAAAGGTTTGCCAAAGGATCCGATGGGGCCCACGCCCGGCGGTTTGTGGGCAAACCCGCCTTCCACCGCGCCGTACCATTCATGAATCATGACGTTGAACCGTTTTTCAAAGGCTTCCCAGATAGCCAGAGGGGTGCCTGCGGAAAGCACCAGACGCACGGGATTGTCCGCGTCATCGGGTTTTGGCGGCTCGCTGTAAATGCCCATCATCATACCCCCCAGGAGCGAAAATGTGGTGCAATTGTATTTTCGGCAAATATCCCAAATCCGGCTTTTGGTGAATTTCACGCTGATCACCGAGGGGATATTGAGCATCAGGGACGGCACCATGGTCACTGCCTGGGCATTGCCGTGGGTCAAGGAAAGACCGGTGTAGAGCTTGTCCTGGGGCGTATACTGCCAGACAAAAAGCGCAAGCTGAGAAAATTGAGACAGGCGGCTGCCTTTGACCACCACGCCTTTCGGATCGCCGGTGGTGCCGGAGGTGTAAATGACTTCAATGGGAACAGCGACCTCATCGCTGCGATGGTCCGGCGGCCCTGCCTCAGGGCCGCCAAGGATTTCATTGATGGAAGGAAATTCATCGGTCACCGGCACATCCATGCCGGTTTTGTATGCCACGCCCAAGACCTTGACGTCCGGAAGCATCGGCAGCACTTCTTTGACATTGGCCATAAATTCACTGGTGCATATCAGTCCTTTGGATTTGGAATCCCTGAGCATATAGGCCAGCCTTTCGCCCTTGACCCTGGGATCCAGCGGAATCAGAACCGCGCCGATGGTGGTGGCGGCATACAGGGCATAGAGGAATTCCGGATGATTTCGCATGAGCACGGCAAAGGCATCGCCTTTGCCAATGCCGGCTTTTTTCAATTGGCGCGCCAGTTTTCTTCCGGAAACCACAATATCCTGAAAGGTCAGTATTTCATCCGGATATGGACCGTTTTCAAATGTTACCACAGAAAAATCCGGCTGGTCCTCAGCTCTGGCGTCGAGTTCATAGGCAATATGGCCCGGCACTTTGGGCGGCGTCATATGCGTATCCCCCCTTTAAGAATTCACAGATTGTTACGGTATGAGTTGTTGCTACTGCCGGTGCATCATTCGGATCATTCCAATGGCAGCCCATGTTTTTTACAATATTCAGGGAATTTTTCATATACGGGTTTCAAGGCCGGAAGCATCTTGAGCACCTTGGGAATGGGTCCCTTGGCTTTGATTTTCCGGGTGGCCAGGGCCACGGGAAGGGAAAGTTTCTTCAGCCAGAATTGATGAATGGTGTCCCCGGACATTTCCATGGTGATGACGCCGTCCCGGTTGGCTGCTTCGCCTGTAATCACCTGATCCGCATCCACATACAAATATCCCGGAGGATCCGTGATGATATACTTGTAACTAACGCCGTATTCACGCATTTTATCCCCCAATCCAGACTCAAATACAATGTACTTCCACAGGTCCTCCAAAAATTCATACAAATGGTTTGTGTCTTTAAAAACGCCCATTGCCGCCTCCTTTTTCCACATTGATGGTTGATGACAATTCCGATTCCTGAACCCCCACCCAACACCTCTTTAGCTTGTGGCAGATGGATCCCCTTTGGGAACAGATCATGGGGATTCAGAATCCTTAAATTTTTTTTATACAATTGTAATGCAAGTCTTATTCCAATAATTTTTATAAAATTAAATAATTGTTTTTATTAAAAATTTCTAAATAAGGAGAATTTTGAAAGAATAAATCGTCCTTATTTGGACAGTTTTATGTCCGAATAAGGACAAAATCCATTGACAAGAAAATTGCGTGGTATATGCTTGACCATAACACAAGCAACGAGGACCTGCAAAGATGTATCCCCAAAAACAGCATAAGGAGCGCACATGCCCCACACATATCCATATCCCTCGAATTCCAAAGGCCAAGATGTATTTCAGCTGGAAAAAAATTTGGCGGATCACGCACGGATATCCGGAAAGCGGGATGCCGCATGGCTGCACTTGTCCCGATTGAGCCAAAAACTGGCGAGTGCGCCGATGGACCGGGAAACCGATCTGCTCATGGTTTCCACGGCCCTGGAGCTTGCCAATGCAAGCTTTGTCTTGGGCAAGGGGTTTACGGAATTAATCCAGATTCTACAAAGCGCCCTGACATCCGCCCAACGCTTGGGGGATCAACGCTCCATGGCCATGATTCATCTTCATTTGGGCCGGTTGTATTATTTCGGCGAAAAACGCCACAGCGCCATGTCTGTATTTGCCCTGGGAAAATCCCAAGCAGAGGCCCTGGGCGATGATGACATGATGACCCAGGCCGCGGAATTCATCGGGCTGTATTATTTTATCCAGGGCCGATTCCGGGATGCTATTTTGTATTTTGAACGCGCGGCCCAGAGTTTTGAATCTGAAAAACCAACCCGGATCATCAATCCATCCGGCCCCTTATGGTTAAGCTATTGTGCGGCGTTTCTGGGGCAGTTTCATCGGGCCATCGGAACATTGGATTATTACCGCCGCGTGGCGTTGGAGGGCGGAGACGCCAATCTGGCCACCACCCTTCGGGCCGTGCTGGGCATTATTCTGTTGGGAATCAAAAAAAACAGGGAAGCCCATTTTCACCTATCCGGCGCTTACCAAGAGGCCCGGAGGACCCAAAACGCCCTGGCGGGGTATTTTGCCAAAGGCGGTTTGGCCATGCATCATTACCTGGAAGGACGGCTCGACAACGCCCAGAAATGGCTCCTCCAGATTGCCGAAGAAGGTCAAACCTCGGGCTTAATCCGCCAATATGCATCCCCCATTGTCATTGAAACCCTGTTTGAGCTGCACCGAAAGGGCTTTATCTCACGACAGGGAATCAATTATCCGGATGAATTTCAGCGCATCATGCGGGAACAAAATATTCATTTAAAAGGCGTGGCCCTGCGGCTCAAAGCGGTTTCCGGCATGGATCACGGGGAAAATACCGATGAAATTGAATCGGATTTGACCCGAAGCCAAGATCTGCTGATTCAATCCGGGGATCCGGTTCAGCTGGGCAAAACCCGATTGGAGATGGCGCGGCTGGCCTTGCGCCGAGGCCAGGAATTCCATGCCCGGGAGATGGCTGAAAAAGCCCGAAAAGATTTCGGCAGCTATGTGGATGTGTTTTTCCCTGATGATCTGCGGCCCCTGTTAGCCCTTAAAAGCGATCTAGACGTATCTTTGGATTCTGAAACCAGCCTTTTGAACATGTTTGCGGATGTGATATCCGAATTGACACCCAGTACGGATTTTGAAACCCTGCTTGCGCGTACGGTAAAATCCACCAACCGGTTTTTCGGCGCGGAACGGGGCGGAATTTTCTGGTTTAAACGGAGCAGTGTGAACAAAAGGCCCATGCTGCGCGCGCCCTGCAATCTTTCGCAGGCGGATGTGGAGGCGCCGGATTTTAAGACGAATTTAGCCTTGGTCTTTAAAGCCTTTCATGAAAACAAACCCCAGGTGCTTCGCCGGGATGATTTTGCCTTAAATCCCAGCCGGGTCAAGGCCATGCTCTGTGTGCCGTTTCAAGTGGAAGGATATGTGCGGGGGGTGCTCTACCATGACAATTCCTATGTAAAGGACTGCTTTGACAATTTCACGACGTCCCAGCTCGTTCAAATGGCCCGCTGGCTTACCAGTTACATTGACCATATTTTTGAGTTTTCCAAACGCCTGGAGCAAAAAGTAGCGGACCAATCCACAGCCGTGGATATTGAAAACGCCTTGGACATGGTGACGGAAAATCCCCACATGCGGCACCTGCTCCAGCAGGCGGACCGCATTGCCGCATCAGACAGCACCGTCTTGATTCTAGGAGAAACCGGCGTGGGCAAAGAATTGCTTGCCCGGCGTATTCATCAAAAAAGCCCGCGGCGCGACCATCCGCTGGTCATTGTGGACCCCACGGTGATCCCGGAAAATCTGGTGGAAAGCGAACTGTTCGGATATGAAAAAGGCGCGTTCACCGGCGCAGACCGGCAGAAAAAAGGACGCCTCGAACTGGCCCACCAGGGCACCTTGTTCATTGACGAAATCGGCGAAATCCCCCGATCCATTCAAGTAAAACTCCTGCGCGCCATTCAGGAAAAAACCATGGTCCGCATCGGCGGCACCACGGCCATTTATTCGGACTTCCGGTTGGTGGCGGCCACCAACCGGGATTTGGCCCAGGAAGTGGCGGCAGGCCGGTTCAGGGAGGATCTGTTTTACCGGTTGAATGTGATCCCCATCACCCTGCCGGCCCTTCGTGACCGTCGGGAAGACATCCCCCTGCTGGCCCGTTATTTTCTAAGTCGGTTTGCGTCTAAATACAACCGCCACGGACTTGTGCTCACCGAAGGGCAAGCAGCATTCCTGCAACAGTATGATTGGCCGGGCAATATCCGGGAGCTTCAAAATGTCATTGAACGGGCGGTACTGCTCTCTGCCGAGGGCCAGCTTCAATTTGAGTTGCCATCGAAACAGTGTTCCCCCATCCAACATCCTTTTGAGGACCTGCCGAGTTTAGACGATCTTCAGCGCAGATATATTGCCTATATTTTAGACAAGACCGCCGGCAAAATAAGCGGCCCCGGCGGGGCGGCCGAACTGCTGGGCATGAAGCGCACAAGTTTATACAATCGAATGCGGAAATTGGGGATGCGGTAAAAATCCGCTTTCGATTCCTGGAGGGAAATGGATGGGATTAGGAGAGTGTCCGGCTGGTTTCCTCATGGACGTCTTGGTCAAAATCTTTGCCGTAAAGGTCTGCGGCGTGAAGATAATACCTGTAAAACGTCTCCTTGATGGCATCGATAGGGACATCCTCATATTCTCCCCGATACTGAAGATATTCCATATGCTTTTGCCCGGTAAGATCAAAAGGGTGATAAATGGAATCATTTTTACCGTCAAAATCCAGGGGCTTGATCCTGAATTTTTCGCACAGCTCAATGTTAAAGGCCGGCGTGGCTTTGACCCATTTCCCCTCTAAATAAATGGAGGTATATCCATGCCAGTAGAAAATATCCGTTTTCATCTGACGTCGCATACGTTCCGTGGACAGATGGTTGCGGATATCGGCGAATCCGAGCCTTGCCGGGATATGATGGAATCGGCAGCAGGCCGCCAGCAAAACGGCCTTGGCCACGCACCAGCCCCTTCCGGATGCCAGGGTGGCGCTTGCCCGAAGGCCTTCCACGGTCAGATCAATGCTGTAAGGGTCATACCGGATGCCGTCCCGAACCGCATAATAAAGAGAAATTGCCTTTGAGATGGGCGTTGCATCTGATCCCGCGTTTTTCCGGGCAAATTCCGCAACGGCCGCATGATCATAGTTTATGACCGGCGTTGCGCACAGATAGGATGTGGGTATTGTGTTCATGGAATGCCTTATCCTTTGATGAAACGGCTATGCTTTGCCGTTGTTTTCGTTTTTTCAAAAAAATATCACGGCCCCGCTTGAATTCCAACCGAATATGATGTTATAGATTGAATCAATTTCATATGTATTTGGCAATAAAAAACCTTTCAGCCCGTCATTAAAGAGGATCCCATGACAAAAAAAAACGCAAAAGACTATATTATTTTTCCCTTGGATGTGGCGTCCATCAAAGAGGCCGCCCAATATGTGGAAGTATTATCAGAATGGGTGGGAATGTTTAAGGTGGGGCTGGAGTTGTTTATTCAAACCGGTCCGGAGATCCTCCAGCTGATTAAAAAATCCGGAAACGCTCGTATTTTTCTGGATTTAAAGCTTCATGACATCCCGGAAACAGTATATCGGGCCATGTCCCGGATTGCGGAAATGGGGGTTGCCTTCACCACGGTGCATTGTGGGGAATCCCCCCGAATGCTGGATGCAGCGGTAAAAGGAAGCGCCGGTCAGGTGGGCGTGCTGGCGGTTACGGTCCTCACCAGCATCACGGCAGAAGACATTATGGCATCGGGATTTAAGGAAAAATTCACCACGGACATGGCCAAGCTGGTGATCAAACGGGCGGATATGGCCAAAGCCGCGGGATGCAGCGGCGTGGTGTGCTCCGGCCGGGAAGTGCAGATGATCAAGGAGATTTTTGGAAAAGATTTTGTGGCTGTCACGCCCGGTATTCGGCCGGAATGGGGATCCGGTGCCAAGGACGATCAGCGCCGCATTGTGACGCCCACGGAAGCCGTGCGCCGGGGTGCGGATTATCTGGTCATCGGCCGGCCCATCCGGGATGCAGAAGACCCGGCCGCAGCCGCCCAGGCCATTGCGGAGGAAATCGCACATTCTCTTGAAACGTCAGAATAATGTCGCTTCAAAGGAAAGCAATGTTTTGAGGCTCCTCTAAGCAAATAGGCGGTAAAGAATCATCCCCATGATTATTACCGCCAAGATGAGCGCAAAAACCTGTTGGTCTTTATTGAAATATCGCATCAGCGAAGCTGAATGTTTGAGGCGTCTTTGGTCCGTGGCAATTTCATGCTTCGGCGATTCTTTAAAAAAATAGCTCTAGGATTTATCCAGCCCGAACGCTGTGTGCAAGGCCTGGACCGCCAGTTCCGTATATTTTTCCTCGATGACGCAGGAAATCCGGATCTCCGAGGTGCTGATCATTAATATATTGATATTCTCCGCCGCCAGGGTTTCAAACATTTTGGCCGCCACGCCGTAATGGCTGCGCATCCCCACGCCGGTGACGGATACTTTGGCGATATTTTCATCCCCCACCACTTCCTCAGCATTGATTTCTTTTGCTGTTTTTTTTGCGATTTCAAGTGCGGGTTTATAATCTTTCTTTTCAACCGTAAAGGTCAAATCCGTCATATTCCCCTGGCGGGTGTTCTGAATGATCATGTCCACGATGATCCCGGCTTGGGCAATAGGGGAAAGAATTTTTGCTGCAATTCCAGGCCGGTCCGGCACGTTGCGCAGGGTGATTCTGGCCTGATTTTTATTATGGGTGACGCCGGAGACGACCAATTGTTCCATATTCACATTGTCGTTTACCACCATGGTTCCTTCCTCCTCATTAAATGACGACCTGACATGTATGGGAACATTATATTTCATACCGAATTCCACAGACCGGATCTGCAATACCTTGGCGCCAAGGCTTGCCATTTCCAGCATTTCTTCATAACTGACGTATTTGAGTTTCCGGGCGCGTTTGCAGATATTGGGATCTGCTGTGTATACGCCATCCACATCCGTGTATATTTCGCAGGAATCCGCCTTAATGGCTGCGGCCACAGCCACTGCCGACGTGTCCGAACCGCCCCGACCCAGGGTGGTAATATCCCCTTTTTCATCTGCCCCCTGAAATCCGGCCACAATCACAATGGTTTTTTGTTTCAGCAGTTCTTTAATCCGGGTGGCTTTGATGTCTAAAATCCTGGCTTTGGTGGCTTTGCTGTCCGTCAGGATTTCGGCCTGATATCCCAGAAGGGATTGGGCTTTGTAACCCATGGCAATGAGGGTGATGGCCATCAAGGCCACGGTCGTCTGCTCCCCGGTGGCCAGCAGCACGTCGAGCTCCCGTTTATCGGGGAATTCGGTGATTTTTTCAGCCATCTGAATCAAATTGTCGGTGACGCCGCTCATGGCCGACAATATCACCACCACATCGTTTCCCTGGTCATAAGTTGTGGCAATGCGACGGGCCACGTTTTGAATTCTTTCCAGGGAGCCCACGGAAGTGCCGCCGTATTTTTGCACAATTAACGCCATATTCACTCCTTCAGATGCTCAAATTCATTTTTGAGCGCTTCTATCAGATTCATCGGTGGATGTCCATAGAAAAAAAAAGAAAAATCGCGACGGGTATCATCCATGATTCGAATGCGAATGTCAATATGGGGCTCAAAATCTTCGGAAACAATCCGATCCGCCCATTCCACGGCAATCACCGTGTTTGGGATAAAATAATCATCAAACCCGATGTCCCCGAGTTCCGCCGGGTCTGAAATGCGGTAAAGATCTGCGTGAATGAGCCGCAGGCGGCCGGGATATTCATTGATGATGGCATAGGTGGGGCTTGAAATGGGATAGGTTTCCGGAACCCCCAAACCCCGGCCAAGCCCCTGGACAAATACCGTTTTTCCGCTCCCCAGGTCGCCGGTGAGCGCGATGACCGTATGGGAAGCAATATGCCTGCCAAGAGATTCGCCGAGCCTGCGGGTGGATTCGGGTGAGTCGGTGAGGATGTGAAGGATGTCGGGCATATGAATTGGTTATTGATGTGTGCAATATTTTGGAGTTTATAAAAATATATAGAATCCCATGGCACGTGTGAGAGATTACACTCAGAATATATATTTAAACATCTAATACGGTTTTTATCGCCCCCGGAATCGCGGCCATCACATCAGATGCAAGATATCCCCAGGGGCCCTTGGATTCCGCCAGAAAATCCGCTGCCGCGCCGTGAAGATAGACCGCCAGACAAACTGCATCCCGGATCGCATATCCCTGCGCCAAAAATCCCGCGATCATGCCAGTGAGCACATCCCCCATGCCGGCAGACGCCATGCCGGGATTGCCGGTAGGATTAACATACACATGACCGTCCGGATGGGCGATGACGGTTTTTGCGCCTTTGAGCACCAGATAAACTTTAAACGCTTTTGCAAATTCCCTGGCACATCCCATGCGATCCGCCTGGATGTCTTTGGGGCTTTTTCCAATCAGCCGCGCCATTTCACCCGGATGCGGAGTAAGAACCGTATCTGATTTTCTATATTTTAGAATCTCCGTGCTGCCGGCCAGGTTGTTTAATCCATCTGCGTCAATGACCATGGGAATGGGGCAGGATTGGACCAGCCGGGCCACCAGCCGCTGGGTTTCCGGTGCGGTGCCCATGCCTGGGCCCAGGGCAACACAGCGCTTGTATGAAACAAGCCCCATGATGACATCAAAGGCCCTGTCGCTGAAAACACCAGGGCTGGTTTCCGGCAAGGGAAAAGTCATGACTTCCAGCGCCTGGGGTTCCATCACCGGATGAATGCTTTCCGGCACGCCCAGGGTCACCAATCCGGCCCCTGCCCGAAGCGCTGACAGGGCGCACATGGCCGCTGCGCCGGATTTTCCTGCAGCGCCCGCCACCGTCAGCACATGGCCGGTGATGCCTTTGTGCGCATCCCATGGCCGAGGCTCCAGAATGGATCGAACGGATTCCTGGGTCACCAGATGTTGGCGGGGGCCAACGCTCCGGGCAATATGCACTGGAATGCCGATGTCAACAACATACAGGGCGCCGCAGTAGGTTTCGCCGGGCAAAACCACATGTCCGATTTTGGGATAGGCAAACGTGGCGGTTACTGTTGCCCGGACGCACGTTCCGCATGGCTGTCCGGTATCCGTGTGCAAGCCGGAAGGGATGTCCACCGCCAGCACATTTTTGTTTAAGCTGTTGATAAAATCAATGACGGTTTTAAAATATCCTTTGACCTCGCTGTTTAATCCCGTGCCCAGGATGGCGTCCACAAGGATGTGGTGATGGGCGATTTCTTTTTTGCACCGGTTGAATGATTTTATGTCCGGGCATTGCCGGATGGGAATGTTCAACGGCCCAAGCAGGTTGAAATTGGACAGCGCATCTCCCTGGAGCTGCCTGGTTTCAGACAAAAGATAAACGGTGACCGGGATGTTTTGCTGGGCCAGATAGCGCGCGATCACAAACCCGTCGCCGCCGTTGTTGCCCCGGCCGGCAATCACCGCGACGTTTTGATTGCCGATATCGGGAAATGATTCCATGAGAACCTGAAGCGCTCCCCGGCCGGCATTTTCCATCAAAATTCGGCCTGGAAGGCCGAATGCTTCAATGGTCTGACGATCCATCTCCCGCATTTCAGCGGCGGTCAGCAAGAACATTTTTTTCACCCCCACCCTGACCCTCCCCCGTCAAGGGGGAGGGGTAAAAGACAGGGTCCTCTTCTGTTGCCTGGTTATTCACCTGGCTATTAAAAATAGATGTTTCCACTTTTATAAAAACATATGTCCCGAGGTTGTCGGGTGTTTAATTTGAAGCTTTGCCTTTGTTTCTGCGGTTTGACATTCTTTGTTTGATCTTCGATATTTATTCTGCCTCCCGGCTCCTGACTCCTGGCTTCTGGCTCGTTATCTTCACAATTCTTTTATCAACTGCACCATTTCCCTCACCGCCCGATCCAGCCCCACCAGCGCCGCCCGGGAAATGATGCTGTGGCCGATGGAGAATTCATCAATTTCGCGCAATCCGGCAAAGCGTTTAATGGTGCGGTAGCAGATGCCGTGTCCAGCATGGACCCCCAGGTTGAGCTGGCGGGCGGTTTTGGCGGCAACGATGATGTCTGCAAACGCTTTGTCGGCTTCATGGGGATCTTTGGCATCGCAGAACATGCCGGTGTGAATTTCAATGGCATCTGCGTTGATATTTTTGGCCTGTTCAATTTGGTTTGGATCCGGATCCACAAACAAACTGACGCGGATCCGTCTGTCATGAAGGGATTGGATGGCTTTTTCAAGCATTAACGCATGTGAAATCACATCCAGTCCGCCTTCGGTGGTAAGTTCCTGACGTTTTTCCGGCACCAAGGTCACCACATCCGGACGGACCTCCCGGGCAATGCCGACCATTTCATCCGTGGCCGCCATTTCCAGAATCATCTTGGTCATAATGGTTTTTCGCAACAAGTACACATCCCGGTCCTGGATGTGGCGGCGGTCTTCCCGAAGATGCACCACAATCCCGTCCGCGCCGGCCAGCTCCACGATGACCGCTGCGGCCACTGGATCCGGATAATGGGTTCCCCGGGCCTGACGTAACGTTGCAATATGGTCAATATTGACTGCCAATCCTACCATTTTTTCCTCATTAACAATTTAGAATGTCTTTGTCCTGAACTTTCCCCCGCGGTCGTCAGAGGATCTTGATTTGAAATTTTTAATCATAAATTATTGCGTCTTGTTTGGCTTGAATGCCAATATGGTTTTGTAAGTTCAAACAATTCATTGGTTTTTGCTTCCATGATGTTCTCTTGTTTTTTGCTCTTTTCATGATCATAGCCAAATAAATGCAAAACCCCGTGGATCAGAAGAAAATAAAACCGATCTTCAAAATCAATGCCCAGGTCTTCGGCTTCCCGTTGGGCGGTATCCACGGAAATCACCACATCCCCCAGCAATTCCGGATGAATGCCGGCAAAATCCCCCTCCTGCATGGGAAACGCCATCACATTGGTGGGGCCGTTCCGGTTGAGATACCGACGGTTGAGGTTCTGAATCCCTGGATCATCGGTAATCACCAGGGAGAGCTCTCCGTCAGGACTGCCCAAGGCGTTTAAGAGGACCTGGGCTATCTTGCGAATCTTTGTCTTCTGAAGTTTGCGGCGTTTCTGCCGGTTGTCGATCCGTATCATTCTTTTCCTTTGATTCGGTGGAGGTGGGTTCTGGATACTCCACACGGTGATGATAAATGCCGCTTAAAATTTTATTAAAACTTCGGGCAATGGCGTTTAAGTCCTTTAATGTCAGGGGGGAATCATCCAGTTGATTGTCGGAGAATATTTTGTTGATAAGTTGCTGGACCAGGCCTTGGATGCGGGACGGCGTGGGATATTCCAGGCTTCGGGTGGCGGCTTCCACCACATCGGCCAGCATGACCAGCGCGGTTTCCTTGGTCTGGGGTTTGGGGCCTGGATACCGGAAATCATCCATATTGACGATCTGATCTTTTTTTAATTTTTTGGCTTTTTCATAAAAAAAAGAAATCAACGCCGTGCCATGATGCTGGACAATGGCGTCAATGATCTGCTGGCCCAGCTTGTTTTCCTTGGCCAGTTCCACGCCATTTTTTACATGGGAGATCAACACCAGGCAGGACATGGAGGGCGCCAGCTTATTGTGAATATTTTTTCCGTCCCTTTGATTTTCAATAAAATACAATGGGTTTTTAAGCTTGCCGATGTCGTGGTAGTATCCAGAGACCTTGGCCAGAAGCGGATTGGCGCCGATTTCACCGGCAGCTGCTTCCACCATGGAGCCCACAATAATGGAATGATGGTATGTGCCCGGCGCTTCCAGCATCAGCCGGCGCAGCAAAGGCTGATCCAAATTGGAAAGCTCCTGGAGCGTGCTGTCGGTCGTATATCCAAAGGCCATTTCCATCAAAGGTGTGATGCCGGCAGTGACTATGCCCGCGCTCACACCGCCGATGAATCCAAATGCCCAGTCCCAAAATAATTTGGCTCCGGAAAGGTTCACACTGTATATGTCCACCATGGTGGCTAAAAATATATTGAGCAGACCGATTTTGCTGCCGGCGGTGATATAGCCTTTGCTGTCCCGGCAGTTTTGAATCAGATAAGCGCCTGTGATGCTGTTTAATAAAAAATACAGACTGAATTCATAGCTTTTTTCAAATACAATGCCTGCAATCAGGGCCATGACAATGGCAAACGGAAACGCGATGGTAAAACCCAAAAACTGGCAAATGGTCATGGCGCCTGCAGCCAGAGGAATCCCATAATAAATGGATTCGGCTGGAATCGGAATCGGCGCGTCCGGCGCCAAGGTCTGGGCCAGGGTGACGGAAATTTTCAACATCAAGACAAAAATAATGACCACACTGCTGATAAAAAACAGATTTTTGTTTTGGTAATAGAGAATATCGCGTTGATGTTTTAAATGAATTAAATAGGTTAACGTCAGCATGACCAAGATGATCAAGGCCGTGCCAATTCCTTTTTCAAAAATATGCCTTTTGGCGGTTTCTTCCCGCAATGCTTTTAATTTCATCAAATGCGAAGGCGTGATGCGGTCTCCCTCCCGAAGGACGATTTCCCCTTTTTTCACCGTAATAAAACTCGGCTTGATTTTGCTTTCTGCTTCCTGTTTCCGCTTTTCCGTTTCCTGCCGGTTGAGGGTGATGTTGGGTTGGATGAGGCGTTCAGTGAAATCCACAATCAGATTCACCAGGGTGTAATCCATGCCTTTTAAAGAAGGTTCTCCGATGATCCGGACCATGGATTTGGCCTGTTCAAGGCCGTAATAATGCTTTAAATTTTGGACGGTGATCTCAAAATCCGTGCCCAATGTTTTAAGAGTGATACCTTTTTCCTCTTTGAGCAAAAGCTCTTTGTTCGCCACCACGCCGTTGTTTAATATTTCGGTTAAAATAGAAATAATCAGGTCCGATATTTTTTTGGAAAATTTTTCCTTTTCCAGGATGCCGAACGCACCGTTATCCACAGGAATCCCCAGGATTTTTTCAAATTCAGGCTTCAATTCCCAGACGTTGATGGGATTTTTTTCCTCGGGCAAAGACGGGGATGATTTTTGAGTGTTTTCTTTCTGAATGGGTTTTGGGGGCTCCATGGCGGCTCTTGCCAATGAAAAGGCCTCGTTTACCTTGCGGGTTAAATCCGCCAAAAGGGATTTATCAAAATTGTATACCGTCAACACCTCGCTGCTGGCCTGACTGCGTTTTTGCGCCAGGGTTTCCGTATCTTCAACGGAGAAATCCATGGACGCCCGGATATTGGTATCGGCAATATCACCCACTTTATAAGGGCTTTGAATAATGACGATTTTGGGATACAGAATGACCGTTGTCAATACGGTCACCGTGATCAAAATCCCCAGCAAGGGCCACGTATTGGGCTTGATTTTCTTGATGGTGATGTCAACAGGCTGGGTTTGCAATAAACTCATCATAGATCATTATCGAAACATCGCATCCATGAAATTGGGGAAAACTGGGTTCATGACGCAAGGTCTTATCTGAAAGGAAAATCACATGGGATGTTTTTTTTCTTTTTTTTCATAGGCATCGATGATCTTTTGAACCAGCCGATGCCGGACCACATCGTGTTTTGAAAAATAGACAAATCGGATTCCTTCGATATTGCTGAGCAATTCCTTTGCTTCCACCAGGCCGGACGCCCGGTTGCTGGGAAGGTCGCTCTGGGTGATATCGCCTGTGATGACCGCTTTGGAGTTAAATCCGATTCGGGTTAGGAACATTTTCATCTGTTCTGTGGTGGAATTTTGCGCTTCATCCAAAATGATAAATGAGTCGTTGAGCGTTCTTCCCCTCATAAAAGCCAGGGGCGCCACTTCAATAATGTCTTGCTGAAGCAGGCTGGACGATTTTTCAAAATTCATCATGTCATGCAATGCATCATACAGCGGCCTTAAATATGGATTGACTTTTTCCGCCAGGTCTCCGGGCAGAAACCCCAGGGCTTCTCCGGCTTCCACCGCGGGTCGGGTGAGGATAATGCGGCTGACTTGTTTTTTGGCCATCGGCGGCACGGCCATGGCCATGGCCAAATAGGTTTTTCCCGTGCCTGCAGGACCGATCCCAAAAACAATATCAAAATTGCGGATGGCGTCAATGTATTCCTTTTGCGTGGGGCTTTTGGGTGCAATGGTGCGTTTTTTAGAAGTGACATAAACAGAGTCTAAAAATATCTCTTTCAAACTGACGCTGTGATCCCGACATAGGATGTTGGTGGCATACTCGACATCTTTGGGATAAATGGGATACCCATCCTTGATAAGGCCATACAGCTGGTTCAGGATATTTTCAGCCAAACCAGCAGATATAGTATCGCCTTGGATAAACACCGTATTTCCCCTTGCCTGGATTTGGACATCCGCAGCTTCGGCAATTCGTTTCAGATTGCTGTTATGTTCCCCGAAAAGTTCCCGCGCCAGATTGATATCTGAAAACGTAACTTCGGTTTTGGCGTTGGGCTGATAATCCGTCATTACCTTATTTATAATTCACCGCATATTCGGGTTCCTGAAAATAGGCCCCGTCCTTTAAATAACCTTTTTGAATCCGACATAATCTATAATGCCTGCCCCATAAAATACAAGAATTTTCTTGATCCCCCCAACTGATAGGGATAATCAAACATTTCATATAGATTAATCGTATGGAAATGGTTTGTTTGCACGGGCGGACGAAACAGGTGCAGCAAATTGAACATGTTGGATTTCAAAATGATTTTGTATGTAAAGCCGATTTGTTCGGCCCGCATCCGGAAACCGATTCAAAATCAACAAAAAAATGAACACATTGTATTGTCAAGCCATGATAAATAGAAAGAGGTATCAGTGAATCCTTTTGATATGATCATTGGAGTGATCGTGGGCTACGGCGTGATCCGGGGACTATTTCGAGGATTCATCCGGGAATTGGCCGCCATTGCAGGCGTTGCAGCGGGTTTTTACGTGGCATATGTCCATTATCAAACAATATCTCCCAGGCTGATGCACTGGATACATCATTCGGCTTATGCCAATATCATTGCCTTTATCTTGTTGTTCTGCGCTGTGGTGATGATATTTGCCGGTGCCGGGATGATCCTCCGGCTCATCATGAAGGTGGCGCTTTTGGGCATTGTGGATCGGGTGCTGGGGGCTATTTTCGGAGGGCTCAAAGGCGCTTTAATCGTCTCCCTGCTGTTTATTCTGCTGGTGTCATTTTTGCCGGCTGGCGGCGCCAAAATACTGTCGGATTCCAAACTGTCGCCCTATGTAAACACCGTGTCCAAGGCGATGGTGATGATGATCCCCAAGGATATGGGAGAATCATTTAAAAAAAATATAGAAGCATTGAAAAAAAAGTAGGGAACCAAAATTTAACATGATTGCCATTATTGATTATGATGCAGGAAATCTTACCAGCGTATCCCGGGCGTTGACGCATATCAATGTTGCACATACCATCACCCATGACCTCCGGATTATTGAAAAGGCAGATCGGATAATTTTTCCCGGCGTGGGCGCAGCCGGTGCGGCCATGGCAAGCTTAAAACGCCTGGGGCTGGATCAAGTGCTCCGCGATGCGTATCACCGCGGCAAGCCCATTTTGGGGATTTGTCTGGGAACCCAGATTATCCTGTCTTACAGTGAAGAAAACCAAACCCCCTGTTTGGGGTTGCTGGACGGAGAGGTGAGGGGATTTTCCACAGCCTTTAGGGCTCACGGAATTTCAGGTTTGAAAATCCCCCACATGGGATGGAACCAAATCAACCAAACGGTGGATCATGAGATTTTGGCGGGTGTCAACCCTGCAGATGAATTTTATTTTGTCCATAGTTTTTTCCCTTATCCGGAAAATCAGGAATATGTCATCGCAAAGACAGTTTACGGGATTGAATTTCCATCGGTCATCGGGCTTAAAAATCTCATCGCCACCCAGTTCCATCCGGAGAAAAGCGGCAAACCAGGGTTACAGATACTCAAGAATTTCAGTCAATGGAATCCTTAAGTGTCACAGTGAAGGACTGACATGCTCCAGGGTTGTTTCCCGAACCGTGACCTGTAAACTTTTTTTTAAATGGAAATCACCATGCTTAGCAAACGGATTATTCCCTGTCTGGACGTGCGGGAAGGCCGCACCACCAAAGGAATAAAATTTAAGGACAATATCGATATCGGCGATCCGGTGGAAATGGCCAGAGTCTATTATGAAACCGGCGCGGATGAAATTGTATTTTATGATATTACCGCATCCCATGAAAAACGGGACATCATGATTGATGTGGTGCGGAAAGTGGCGGAAACCATATTTATTCCATTTTCCGTGGGCGGCGGAATCCGCACATTGGAGGACATGCGGGATGTTCTTTTGGCCGGCGCTGAAAAAGTGAGTGTGAATTCAGCAGCAGTTCTCCATCCCCATATCATCTCAGAAGGCGCCCGGGCCTTCGGCAGCCAGTGCATTGTGCTGGGCATGGATGTCAAGCACGTGGGCAAAAGCCAAAAAATCCCCTCGGGATATGAGATCGTCATCAACGGCGGCCGGAGGCATATGGGAATCGATGCATTGGCATGGGCGAAGCAAGGGCAGGATCTTGGCGCCGGAGAGATCTGCCTCAACTCCATTGATGCTGACGGCACCCAGGACGGCTATGAATTGACATTGACGGAATTGATATCCACCCATGTGAATATTCCGGTGATTGCCTCGGGCGGCGCGGGCCACCCCCGGCATTTATATGATGTGTTAACCCAAGGCAAAGCAGACGCCGCGCTCATTGCCTCCATGGTGCATTACGGAACCTATACCATCCCTGAAATCAAATCATATCTTGCGGGAAAAGGGGTCAAAATCCGGCCTACAGGATAAAATCGCCGCAACTGACCAGCACGGCACATGTTTTGGGTTAGAATTTAGGCCTTAAAATTTTAGGCAGCGATGGCAAAGGAACGGCGTCTTTGTCCACCCTGAGTCTGCATGGGGCTTTATCGAAGATTAAGGGAAGAAGGATGATTTGATTTTTGCGGTCTGCACAAAGCGTCATGATGCCATCGTGATATTCAACGGTGTAGTTTGATCGGTGGTTGCCAACGGCCCGTCCTTTGTAAGCTTTTGCCGGACTTTTTTCCCCTTGACGGATCAATTTCCCATGAGAGCAGATTAAAAAATACTGTGCTTGACCATCCACCATCACGCTTTTGATCCCTGTAACCGAAATGCTGGCCCGGGCCGTTTCTTTTCCGTAAACCAAGGCTTTTGTTTCAATTATGCCCTGGACATGGCTTTGCTCAGGATTGACGATGCAGGGTCTTGGGCCGGCAGCCGATTTCTGCGAAGAGGTTTTTCCCATTTTTGCCTCAGAAGCGTTCATTTCTTCATAGTGAATGTCAAACCGGGAAAATTTTGGGGTGGTGTGAATCTGTAATGGGATCTTTAACTCCGCCAGCCTTTTTTTGATTTCAGAGGTAAAAACGCTGGTGGGATATTTTTCAAGGAATGCTTCATGGGAAAAAATGGTGTCCTCTTTTCGGGCTTTGTCATACCATAAAATTTCAAGCCGGGTGTTCGCCTGGGATGCCCGTTCGCCCTCGGGGTACCGGCTTAAAAACGCCTCATAGGCCTCAATGGTGTCTTGTTGTTTTGCGTGATCAAACCGCAATGCCTCAATCCGATCCTGGGCCGCGGGGGTCTGGTCGCCGGCAGGATAGCGTTTTAAAAATGCCTCATACCCTTCCACGGTATCTTGTTTTTGCGCGATTGCAAAATATGCGGCTTCGGCATACGGGCTTTCCGGATATTGTTTGAGAAATGCTTCATATGCGCTGATGGTGTCTTGTTTTTGAGCCTCTTCAAAGGCAAGGTCCATGATCCGTTGACGGGCTTGCTCTGAATAGGGTGAACTCTTAGGATATTGGTCCAGGTACTGCTCATAGGCGCTTTGGGTATTGATCTGAAGCGCTTTTTGAAATGCAGATTCCGCGCACCCGGACAGGATCACGCACAGCATATAAAATAGTATTCCGGCAAAACGATTCATAATTCTTTAAAATTTATCCTAAAGATGCGACTCTAACGTCCTGAGCGTTTTTATAATTCATCCACTGCATAATTTCAAACCCGTCAATATCAAATGACGACTTGGAATTATTGCTTCCGAGTTTGAAATTCATTGTTCGATTTTCGAAATTTCAAATAGGGGTAGCTGGGTTATATCATCCATTGGTTCAATGATGCACGGCCACTGACCTCGGAGCCCATGGCGGCTTCTATTTCACACGAAAAAAAAGCATTTTCAAGCCAATTTTACTTATTTTGATTCAAAATTCATCGCATTTAACGCGGCTTTAATATCCACTGGTTTGGGGATTTGTTTTTGTTCCAGCATGATTTTTTCCGTCTGTTCCCAAGCTGGTATATCAATGGCGCCAATGGCGACATCCGGCGCTGTCCGGATGAGATCCCGGGTGATTTCCAGTTGCTGAGCATGGATATCCTCCGGGGTGCCGGGGTCGAATTTTTTGAGCACCTCTAAAGATTGATCCTTGTTTTCTGGAAGAAGGCTTTGATGCCATCCTTCCATAAGCGCATCTAAGAACCGCTTTGCCAACCGGGGGTTTTTGCGCAATAAACGGGGATGGACGATCACAGAGTTTGCCACAAATTTCACTCCAAAATCTTCAGGATTCACATAAGCGGTTTTTTCGCCGGCTGTTTCCAGCTGTCGGCTGAGGATGGGCCCTTGGGCGTTTCGATAAACCGGCCACAAATCCACCCGGCGTTGATAAAACGGGGTATAATCATATCGGACGCTGAACAACCGCACGTCTGAATCTGCCATATGAGCTTTTGCCAACAGCGTCCGCAGAATGGTTTCATCATTTCCGCCGAACGTCACGCCGATGGTTTTTCCTTTGAGATCCGACAGGCTTCTGATTTTTATCTCATTAGCTCGATAGATCCATTGAAGAGGGTTGATCTGAAATATCTGGGCCACCACTACCACCGGCGATCCTTTGGCCCGGGCGCGGATCACCTGGTCTGCAGAAGCCTCCCCAAAATCCGCATACCCCAATTCCAGCTCCCGAATGGCATCCCGTTCAGGACCGCCGGATTTGATCTCCACAGAAAGTCCGGCGTGATGGAAAATCGCCTGGGTATCTGCATAAAGGGCGCCGAGTACGCTGACATTGGGGAGCCATTTTAAGCGGTAGACAATCTTGTCTTGGGCCATGAGAACCGACGGCGTCAAACTGAACAAAATTAAAAAAACAAATATCATCAAAATGATGCATTTCAGGGAATGAGATACTGAGGTTTTTTCATGGGGTTCAGTTCCGCTCCAGAGGTTTTGGATCATGACGCCGACGCGTTCCAACACCCCCTGATACGCGGCCAAGGTGATGCCGATGAAAAAAAGGGCGATCAATATTTTGGATAAATCGCTCTGATATAAAGCGATGCGGATGCCATATCCGATGCCTGCGTTGGCGGCAATGAATTCCGCCACAATGGTGCCGGCCATGGCCAGGGTGGCGCTGCCGGCAATCACCGTGGTCAGCTGGCTTAAATTTTCAAAGGCGCGGATTTTGACTTCCAGCTGCCACCGCATCCGGCCGGTGATTCGGTAAAAATGCTCGATATCCGCAACCGGCTGGGACATGATCCCCAACACAGACAGCAGCACCGGAAAATAGCAGATCATGGCCGCAATCATGAGCCGGGTAAGAAATCCATCCCCCAGCAAAATGAATAAAATTGGGGCCAGGGCCACAATGGGATAGGCCTGAATATTATATGCGGCGACCTTAATAAATGATCCGAACCAAGTGGACCTGCGGCCCACAATACCGATGAAAAAGGCCAGGGCAACCGAAAGGATTTGTCCTATGACCGCCACGGTCATGGTATTGAGGGTGTCCAGACTGTAGCGCTGATATTCGGCCAGGAAAGTGTGATAAATGCCCCAGGGCGCGGGGATCACATAGTCCGAGAGCCCCAGGCTGTATTTCAGAACCATCAGACCGCTCAAAAAGGTCACATAAATAATCAAGAACTGAACGATGCGTCTACGCAGCATTCATAATCTCCAATAAGGTTGCATCCAACTGGGCCCGGGAAAGGCTTTGCCCCAATTTGAGGTTTCGGCCTTTGACCCGGGTTGTATGCACGTTTTGGGCGTTTGTCCCGAACACCAGGATATCATCACAGAATTTGGCGATTTCCATGATATTGTGAGAAATGTAGATAAAATATTTTTGATCAAAGATCTGCTTGATGTTTAGAATAATTCTTTCCCGGGTCAACTCATCCACATTGGCCAAACTTTCATCCATGATCAATAGATCCCATTCCTGGAGCAGGTATCGAACCAGGTTCACCCGGTTTTGTTGGCCCAGGGAAAGTTTGGCAAACCGTGAATGCATGCACGGGGAAAGTCCGAAAATCTCAACCAACGCATCTTTTTGAGATGCCATGGAAGGGGCGCAGATCCTTTCCAAATGCCGTTTTACGCTGGACCAGCCGGGGAGACGTTCCAGGTTATAGGAATAAAGAATGGTGGAAATTCCCTTTGAAAAGATGGTACCGGAAAATTCCGGGATTTCACCGGCGATGATTTTGGCGAGTGTGGTTTTTCCCACGCCAGAGGGGCCGAAGAACGCATGAAATCCAGGTTCAGGAAATTGAAATGACACACCGGTAAAAAGCCGGCAATGGGCGTCTGGATATGCAAAGCCGATATTTTCGCAAATCAGGGGCATAAATCAACCGCCGTGGGATAACCTGTGATGACAATGAAATTTGATCTCAAAGCTATGAAATTCCTGCATCACTTCAAAGGGAAGTAGAAATTTGGCGATATCATTGATGTCTGCATGGAGGTCAGTGCCGGATAAAACCATAAGATGGTGTTCTTTTGCAATGCGGACATAGATATTTTCGGATTCCGGCTCATGGTAGCTGCTGGTATAGGCCTCAATCCCCATCAGCCCGGCCTTACATAACGAACGGATCACCAGATCCCGATATTCTTCAGGGATTTTATGCGGGTGGGCCAGCACGGGCTTGCCCCCCCATTTCAAGACCCGCTCCACAGCGGTCACCGAGTCAATGGTTTCCCGTTGATGATAGCACGGCCCCACCGGGCCAATGAGGATATTGGCTTCTTGGGTGGTTTTGGCCATGCCCCGCTCCACCATGGCCTGGCGCAGATAATGCCACCGCAGCGGTCCGTTCTGGACAATGCGGCCCGCTGCATCCCGTTTAAAGGTTTTGGGTCCCACGTCCCGATCCAGATCAATGCTTTTGCCTTCCCGGCTGAAAAAATGGTTCAGAAGCCGGCATGTGGCTTCAAAGGCTTCAAGGCGTTTATATTGTTCCTTGACCACATGGCGCTGAAAGGAAAAATTGCTTGCATCAATCCCATAGCCCACAATATGCACTTTGTCGTTGTCCGCGCTGATTTCTGTTCCGAACAAAACTTCAATGCCGAACTGAGATGCATACGCTCGGGCCGCGGCTTCAGTGGCTTCATCGGGGTAAAAATCATGATCCACAACAGCCAGTCCTTTAATGGAAATGTTTTTTTCTTTTTCAAGACGTTGATTGATCCTGACCACTTGATCCACAAGATCTTCCACCTGGAAGCTGCCGTCAGAATATTTGCTATGATTATGAAAACTTACTTTATATGTAAGCGCCATGGTGTATTGGGTTAAATCCCATCCGGCAAAAGGGATGTTGGATGAGTGCGGGTTGTTTTAAAATCGCCTGTGTGGGCCGGAGGGTTTCACGGCCGTAATATTGAAACATGCGGATAGGTTTCATCCCGGCTTCCAGAATGGCGCCGAATTCTTTAAATTTCTGGAGCCCCTGGCTTTCAAATGGAATTCGATGGCATTTCAGACTGTTATCAGATAGTTGCATGGCGACCTGTTTTCATCATGGTATGATTTGCAAAGAACCCAGATGCATTTTAACAATTTATATTAAATAAAAAAAGGCGCGTATGCAATGGAAGAATCGATTTTTTCGCATTCCATGCTGTTGGTTAAATCTTAGATGGATGCTTTGATGGAAGAATATGGGTTCTTACGCTTGAAATTCATTATAGGATATTTGAGATGTCAAATATGCTTCACGTCAGTTTATTTCATTTTAAAAGAAAAAAAGACGGCATGGATCTGTTTTGAGGGTTCAAAACGATCCCGCCGTCCTGAGGTTATAAAATGGCAAGGCTACCGGGCGGTTATCGCAATATAGCCTTTTTGGGGGGTTTTTTTGCGGCTTCTTTTTTCACCGCTGGTTTTTTCGCCGCGGGCTTCTGGGGCACAGTCTTTTTTGCCGCTGTTTTTTTGGCCGCAGGTTTTTTCACCGTTGTTTTTTTGACAATTGTTTTTTTTGCCACCGGTTTTTTGGCTGCTGTTTTTTTTGCAGCCGGTTTCTTGGGGGCAGTTTTCTTGGCAGTTGACTTTGTTTTTGCTGTGGCCATGGCACCTCCCTTGCTTGCGTTTAAAGTTTAAAGGCTTTTACCCTCACCGGGGGTGAGGCGCTTTCTGCATCCACAGAAACCTCATATTATTGTGGATTGATTTTTTATAAAATACAATATATGGTATGTCAAGTTTTTTTTAAATTTTTTCGATAATTTGCGGATGGAGGTTCTTAAGCAGTTTTGCGAAAATATTCATTTTATAATATAATTTCAGTTTGTTGGCAGGGTTTTTATTCGTGTGCAATAACGCATTATGATCAAGAAGATGGGGGTGGCCCTGTTTTTTTCTGTGGATGGCTGCGGTATTCCTGGATGGCAGCTTGAATTTTTTCAATACGGTTTTCAGGATTTGGATGTGTGCTGAAAAATTCGGGTATGCGGACAGATGCTGTTTTTTCAAGAAGTTGTATCAGTTCAACCATGCCGGAAGGATTATATCCAGCATCGGCCATGACAAAAACACCCAACCGGTCGGCTTGAATTTCATCTTTGCGGCTGAAATTCATGTGGATTAATTGGCCGATGACGGCCGAAATTTGTCCGGAGGCGGCATCCCCTGAAACAACAGTCACGGCATCAATCAATCCATTGGTCAATTTGGATTTGGCTATCTGCTGGGCGGAATGCCGGGCCAGCACATGGGCGATTTCATGGGCCAACACCGCTGCCAATTGATGTTCAGATGAAAAAAGATCATATAATCCCTTGGTAATAAAAATTTGTCCCCCGGGCAAGGCAAAGGCATTGATGGTTTTCTGGTCTTTGAGCAGATGGAATTCAAATTGCCATGGGGTATCTTTGGCACGGCTTTTTTGGATTAAGCTAAACCCAATGGAATCAATGTGTTTTTGAAGTTTTGAATCCGGATAAAGCCCGCCGTATGTATTGAGCATTTCCGGAACCGCCTGAAGCCCAAGAGCAACTTCCTGGCGTTCTGTCAAGCCGATATATTGATATTCACCGGTGACCGGGTTGAATTCCCTGGATCCGCAGTAGGAAACCAAAGAAAAAATACATAAAATGAGTCCGATGATCAACCGCATGGCAATTTCATAAATTAAGAAAAACAGGATGTCGAGGGGAAAAAAATCGTTGTTCGATGTTTTACACCCGGATTTTGGGAAATCCTATTGATATCCATTCAAAAATAGCAGTATAGTGCCTCAGAAAAACATAGCGCGCCGTCTGATTTTTGTCAGAAGGATTCGCGAAATTGAATTCCGAATCCCCAAAAACCGATTCTGGCGGCGGCGTTTCAGGTAAAAAATTTTTTTGCGGCTTTTTGCTGCAGGAAAGCAAAGGGTTTTATTACCGTTCCATCAATTTTCATTTAAACAACATAAAGAGGATCTATCCATGGAATTTGAACCGGTCATCGGGCTGGAGGTGCATGCCCAGCTTAACACCAACACAAAAATTTTCTGCGGGTGCTCCACCCAATTTGGCGCGCCGCCCAATACCCATGTCTGCCCCGTATGTCTTGGCATGCCCGGCGTGCTGCCGGTATTAAATAAAAAAGTCGTGGAATATGCCATGAAAATGGCTCTTGCAACCCATTGCACCATCGCTCCTTACAGCCGGTTTGCGCGCAAAAATTATTTTTATCCGGATCTTCCCAAAAATTACCAGATTTCCCAATATGAGCTGCCCATTGCCCAGGCCGGGCATGTAACCATCACATTGAGCGACGGCGCAAAGAAAAAAATCGGGCTGACGCGCATCCATATGGAAGAAGACGCCGGAAAGCTGGTGCATGATCCAGGAAGAGCTTATAGCCGGGTGGATTTTAACCGAACCGGCGTGCCCTTGATTGAAATCGTATCCGAGCCGGATATTCGCTCGCCTGAAGAAGCCGGGGCTTATCTTCGCCAGATTCGGGCCATTTTAAGATATCTGGGAATTTCCGACGGCAACATGGAAGAAGGCAGTTTCCGATGCGACGCCAATGTGTCGGTCCGCCCCAAAGGAAGTAAAAAATTTGGCACACGGACCGAGGTGAAAAACATCAATTCCTTTAAATTTGTGGAAAGCGCCCTGGCCCATGAAATCAAACGGCAGATTGAAGTTATTGCTGAGGGCGGCGAGGTCATCCAGGAAACCCGGCTCTGGGATTCGACCAAAAATAAGACTTTTTCCATGCGCGGTAAAGAAGAAGCCAATGACTACAGGTATTTCCCGGATCCAGACCTGATTCCGCTGGTCATTGACGAGCAGTGGATCGATGCCGTGAGAAAAACCCTGCCCGAATTGCCGGATCAGCGCAAAGCCCGTTTTATCGAAGCTTATGCGCTTCCCGAATACGATGCGGATGTGCTCACATCTTCCCGGGAACTCGCGGACTATTTTGAGGATTGCGCCCGCCAGGTGAAAACCCCCAAGCTGGCCAGCAACTGGATCATGGGAACCCTGCTGGGCATGCTTAATGCCCAGGGCAAAACCATCGAGGAGTCGCCGGTTTCACCGGCCCAGATGGCAGAACTGCTTGGCTTGATTGAAACAGATGTGATCAGCGGCAAAATCGCCAAAACTGTTTTTGATGAAATGGTAACTTCCGGCAAAAATCCCAAGGAAATCGTGGAGAAAAAAGGCCTGGTTCAAGTGACCGATGAGTCGGCCATTGAGGCAGTGGTGGATCAGGTCTTGGCGAATCATCCGACGGAAGTGGAAGGATACCGGAACGGAAAAACCAAGCTCATGGGATTTTTTGTGGGCCAGGTCATGAAAGAGACCAAGGGCAAGGCCAATCCCCAGGTGGTCAACAAGCTGCTAAATGAAAAACTATCTAAAGATATTTGAAATCTCAAATATCGAACAAGGATTTTCGAACCGCAGAAGTAAATAAAACCCAACCAAATGAAGCAGACTTAACTCAACTTTCTACTGATCCAGTTTATTTCCGGCATTATAAATAATGCCTCCGGATGCTGCATACTCTTTGAGAACAATTACAGCTTCATGCCTCAGCACATCCCGCTGCACCATGATACCAAGACGATTCAATGCGGTTATCCAATCATGGATTTTCGGCCCTTCATCAAACCCGATGGCTCTGGCATCCTCGTCTCTTGCCCCGCACACCAGACGGGTAATCCCGGACCAGTGGATGGCGCCAAAACACATGACACAGGGCTCTACAGCAGTCACGAGTTCATATCGGTTTTTCCCGCCGTTGCTGAGATCATAACGCCCCAGTTTTTTTTGAGCCAGCATCAGCGAAACGATTTCCGCGTGAAGCACTGAACAATTGGCGGATAAAACCATATTGACGCCCGGCGCAATCAATTTTCCATTATTATCAAACACCGCAGCAGCAAAAGGCCCGCCGGTTTTATGGGCAATATTGATCCGGGCCATCTCGATGACAAAACGCATTCTGTCATTTACGCCGGCCAGTATCTTCGGCCGGGTCTGGACAAACACGGTCAACCAGTCCGGCACACGGATAAGAATTTCAGGGAGATTGCCCATTTATGATTCACTTCCTCCTTAATACACCAACAAGGCCAGAGCCGGTTATAGCTTTAGGGACTCTTTGAGAATATCTTATTGTTGAATTGATTTTATCATTTTTTCTGCTGATTTCAATCATTGACATAATAAATGACCCCGACGTTTTTGCCGTCAGGTTTGACACCCTGTCCTCATCCGATGAGCGTAATGTAATCGCTCATTAAATCTGCTGGATCGGTAATGAAGACGGCCGCAGGCGACATGTTCATGGAAATCTGGAAAGCGTCTGCTTCCGATGTGGTTGCCGCGGGATGCGCCGGCACCCTTGATTAAAACGGCAATGCCGTCCTATGACTTAATATCAGCCAAACCCGAATCGGCTTTTGATGGATCGAACGATCATGCCGGTTGCGATTGCGGAAACAGGTGCGCATAAAATCAGAAAGGCAACCCAGTCGTTTTCAACCCAGTCGCCGGTCAGGCCGTATAAAATCAATACCCGGTAGGATAATAAAATGGACCAGGAAAGCACAAAACCGGCCGGCCCGGCGGCAAAGGGAAGAAAGGCAACAAGATAAAGCCCATACCAGGGATGGAGGGTGGGCGTGAAAAACAGAAACGCCATGGCAGTGAAATAAAAATTTTTAAAAATATTTAAATTCTCATTATCTTGCCAACCGAAAAGTGTAAAATTCCCCCTTCCCCTCCCTTGATCAGGAACAGAACAAAAGTCTCCCTTTGGCAAACGGCGACTCAGGAGGATTTTAGAATTTGCAGCCATGCAAAACCAGGCGGCTCTGATATATCGCAGATAAATGAGGAAGATGACGATGATAAAAGCAAAAAAAAGGATGATGCGGGCCGCGTTCCCCGACCCTGTGGCGATTCTTAAACTGCGGAAGGCAAATCCAGAAAACTCCCAGTTTGCCGCATACACAGACAGGGTATAAAAACAATTCCCCACATCAGGCCAAAAAACGCCAAGCATGATCGCGGCGCTGAACATGAAACCAAATATCGCATATATTCTTTGACGGGATGCGGCCAGCAGCAGGATTCCCGGAAGAAACATCAGCGGGACCCATTTGGCCGTCACGGCAGCGGCAAAATAAATTCCGGCCAAAAGGCCTCTTAAGTCACTCTGATTAAACTTTTTAAACAACCCAAAAGTTTTTTCCGGCGGGCATATATTCCCAGGGGATTGCTGCTTTTGAGCTATTAAAAAAACAAGCGCCATGAATAAAAAGAATATGACAGCCGCGTCGATATGTCCAGAAGAGCCGATTTCAATCACCGGCAACGGATGCCAGGCATAGAGCACGGCGAATGCAATCGGTCGTTTCAAAACCTCAAGAAGCCTGATCACAAGCAGGCAGGATAAAACATCCAGGATCACAAGAAAAAGCTTGATTCCGAAAACACCGCCCGCCCATGCGCCGACGGCAAAGACTAATTGCGCAGCCGGCGGATAGATGGTGGGCAACTCTGAATGATTCACAACTTGAACCAGTCCGGCTGCAGATCCACTTAATCCTTTAACGTCTGCAGGCGCAAATGTATATGGATTCCGGCCGGAAAGCAGCATCATACCGTCAAACACATAGCGCCAGCCATCATCGGACAGTTCCGGAGACCGCCACAAAAACATCAACCGAAGCACCGCAGCGATAAAAATGATAAATCCCGCCGACCAGGTTTCAGATTGAGATCGGCTGAAAAAAACGCTCATCACCAATAAAACGACAATGCAGCCGGATATGCCGACCCATTCCGGAACAAGCAGTCGCAAATCCGGCAGCCATGCGATCCAGGCAAAAAAAAGGCAGATGATCATGGAAAAGATAATGGGCAATCGTGATATCCATCGAGGAAAAGGTCGAAATGCCATATGACGTCAGAAGGATGATCGAATCCGCTGCATCAAACCATCCCACAATTCATTTAAATCATAAAAAAGCACCATGCAAAAACCCATGGGAAAAAAGCAAAGAAATGGGATGGCCGGCCAGGTCCGCCGTTCCCAGGCAAATAGGACCGGCGCGAGCATATAGATCAGCAACAAAACATTGATCATCAAATTGGTGATAATACGGGGCTGCAAGCAGAGATGATACCGGCAAAATGGCATGTTGTCCAAAACAGCGAATTTAGGGGTTCGCATAAAGACCCCGCCGGTTTGAATCAGCCCTTTTAAAACCACCATGGAAAAAAACGGCGCAAGCCCGATGCTTGCGGCCGGCAATATGGGAAGCATGAAAACAGAATGCTTCTGCTCGGACTTTAATCCATATATCATATAATATGCTGATACAGCAATTCCGGTCATTGTGAACAATGGCAGATCCAGCCATATGATCTGATATACACCGATTCCGATCCGGGTCAGCAGTACCGGATACAGGGTGAGGGTGGCGATACATCCGAACATCCAGCAAAAATTGGCCAGCAGATGGGCCATAGCTTCGATTTTAACGCGGACCGGCAGCGGGGAAGCGAGCAATCTCGGAAGCAGTTTTCTGGCGGTCTGGATGGCGCCTTTGCTCCAACGCTCCTGCTGGCACCGGAAATCCGAAAGGGTCACCGGAAGTTCGGATGGAACCACGATGTCATTTAAATAAACAAAGCGCCATCCGGCCATCTGGGCCCGGTAGCTCAAATCCAGATCTTCAGTCACCGTGTCAGACTGCCATCCGCCGGCAGTTTCAATGGCGGTTTTCCGCCAGATACCCGCGGTGCCGTTGAAATTAAAAAATAGCCCCCGGGAGCACCGCACCTCGTGCTCAATGCCGAAATGGGTGGAAAGCAGCAACGCCTGAAGCCGGGTCAACCAGGAATACCGGGCATTGAGAAATCCCCATTTGGCTTGGACCATGCCCACATCCGGAAGATGAAAATGAGGGATTGTTTTTTGTAGAAAATCCGGCTCTGGGATAAAGTCTGCGTCAAATACGGCAATAAATTCCCCGGATGATTGCTTCAATCCATTGGCCAGAGCGCCGGCTTTATAGCCTTTCCGATGCGGCCGGTGGATGGCATAAATATGAACGCCTCGCAACGACCAATGGGCCACCCGTTCATCCACAATCCGACTTGTATGATCCGTGGAATCATCCAGCACCTGAATTTCAAGCCTATGCTTAGGCCAGATAAATTGTGCGACTGCGTCAATAATACGGCCCGCCACCAGCGGTTCATTATAAAGCGGGATCTGAACGGTGACCATCGGCCATTGCTTCATGAAAGGACTAAATGCCGCCCGCGAAAGAGCCGCGCGGGGTCGCTTGAGCCAGCAAACAATCATCCAGATTCGGTGAAGCCCATAGAGCGCAAGGCCGATTAAACTAAGAAAATGAAGGACTGTCAGTAAATTTAAGATTTGGGCTTTCATGGGCAACTTCTCTTAGCACAGCCATTGCTAAAATTCAATGTATTCAGTTAGATATTGGATTTTTCAATGAAAATTCAAAATTAATAGAAATTATCAATTTGACATATTGAATCATTGTATTTAGTTCATATGAATCAACAATTTCTTCATAGGCCGACTCATGAAACAGCAAGATACAGCTTTAAAAAACACCCAGGCGCATCTCCTGCGACCGGCCCTGGAGCATGAGCTGAAGGTTATTTTGGAAAAATGCATTGAGTGCCCCAAATGCGCAGCCGAATGCGCGTTTTTGAAAAAATACGGCACCCCCAAAACCATTGCCGCAGGATGTGATCCTTCCGCGATTTCCTGGCTGACGGTTGCATATGAATGCAGTTTATGTGATTTGTGCGCCGCTGTGTGTCCGGTGAATTTGACGCCGGGGGCCTTGTTTCTGGAAATGCGGCGGGAGGCGGTGGACCGGGGAATCGCCCCTTTGCCCGCCCATAAGCGCATCCTGGCCTATGAAGGACGGGGATTTTCGACCCGGTATTCCTGGTACAGCCTGCCGAATCAATGCCATACCGTTTTTTTCCCTGGGTGCAGTTTTCCCGGAACCCGAAGGGACACCACTATCCACCTATATGAATACTTAAAAACAAAAGTTCCGGATATGGGGATTGTTTTAGATTGCTGCGGCAAGCCCTCCCATGATCTGGGACGAAGCGATTTTTTTGCCGACATGTTTAATGAAATGAAAAACTGGTTATTGGGTCATGGCATAAAAACCGTGATGGTGGTCTGTCCCAATTGTTATAACGTATTTGAACATTATGGCGCGCCCCTTGACGTCATATCGGTCTATGAATTTTTAAACGCAAACGGTCTGCCTGAAGCCGGACGGATCGACGCATCAAGTCGGTGCCATCATGTGGTTTCCATCCATGATCCATGCGTGATCAGAAATAAAGAACCGGTTCACACGGCGGTGCGGGATGTGGCGTCGGCCAAAGGCTTTCTTGTAGAAGAAATGCCCCACAGCAAAAACAAAACCCTCTGCTGCGGAGAAGGCGGCGCGGTGGGATGTGTGGCGCCACTGTTTTCATCTACATGGGCTGATTTGCGGCACAAAGAAGCAAAGAACCGACGTCTGCTGACCTACTGCGCTGGATGCGCCGGTTTTTTAAATCGCAAAACACCCGCGGATCATCTTCTGGACGCTGTATTTTATCCGGAAGCCGTGGCCTCCGGAAAGCGAAAAGTTGCCAAAGCCCCCCTGACCTATTTCAACCGCATCCGGCTGAAACGATATCTGAAAAAAAATCATCCAGCCCCCGTCACACGGGAACGCAAATTGACGTCTGCCCCGGGCAGCCCATGTGCAAGAGGCAGGGCTTTTATCAAAATTCTGATTCTGATCCTGGTGGCAGCGGCCATTGCGGGCATTCATTTTTCAGGCGTCCTTCGGTATTTTGATCCGGAAACGCTGCATCGAAGCGTCGCATCCTTGGGCGCCCTTGCGCCAGCGGCCTATATCCTTTTATATACCCTTGCGCCGTCCCTATTTCTACCCGGACTTCCCATCACCCTTGTGGGCGGCATTCTTTTCGGCCCTGTATGGGGTGTGGTCTACGCCATCACCGGCGCCACTGCGGGCGCGTGCCTGGCGTTTTTGATTTCCCGCTACGTGGCCAGAGATTGGATTGAAGCCAAGTTAACCGGCTCTAAATGGCGGCAGCTGGATCACAGCGTTGAAAAAAATGGCTGGAAAATCGTTGCCTTCACGCGACTGGTTCCTTTGTTTCCGTTTAATCTGCTCAATTATGCCTTCGGCTTAACACCCATCAAATTTGTTCCCTATGCGGTCACTACTTTTTTTTGCATGCTCCCAGCATGCATTGCATTTATCGTGTTTTCCAGCTCCCTTCTGGATCTGATCAAAGGGAAAATCTCCATCGAGCTGATCATCGGCATCGTGTTGATCGTATTGGTATCCCTGATTCCAATAATTATCCGAAAATTAAGGCCCAAGCAGGGAACTGATCTGGAGATTATCTAATATCCACTGATTTTAGCAAAAAAGGAAAATATCAATGAAAAAAAGAATTGCCATTCATTTCATACTGGCCATCGGCATGGTGGCGCTAAAGTCAACAGCGCTTTTTGCCGGCGCCTGGACCCAGGAGCTATCCAGCAGCTATCACCGGGCAGCAGTCAATTATTATCATGCGGATAAAGAATTTGATATGAATGGCGACAGCCGCTCCATGGCTTTTAACGGTGAATTTAGGGATTTAAATTTCAGTTATTACGGCGAATACGGATTGCTCGATGAACTAACGATCTTTACATCGATCTATTATAAGGACATTGAGCGGGAAGACGACTATTTCAAATTTGAAACCAACGGCATGGGCGATATGGATCTGGGGCTGCGCTATCGTCTATATCGCGACGATATCGGCATTTTTTCCACCCAGGGCCTGGTAAAAATCCCGGAATTATGATCAAAAGACCATGCCCTGCCCCTTGGCAACGGTCAGTATGACTATGAACTCAAACTGCTCTATGGACGCTCCTTATGGCCCGTGATTCCGGGATATATGAATCTGGAGGCCGGGTATCGCTGGCGGGCGAAAAGCCCAAGCGATGAATTCCGTTATCTGGTGGAGACTGGCTCGGATCTGGGGAAAAATTTCTATGCCCGGGCCAAATTGGATGCCATTGTCAGCATGGATAATGCCGATGATGTTGTGGATGTATATGGGAACCCCACGACCCCATGGGAATATGATCTGGCCAAACTGGATGTAACCATTGGATATCAATTGATGAAGGCGTGGGGCATTGAACTGGAATATGCGCCCGCGCTCTGGGGTGAAAACACGGCAAAAGGCGCCACCTGGACCCTTGCCGTCACCTTTCAACCCTGTCGATACCATATTTTAAAAAGAGGGAAAAATGGCTTCTGACCCCAAAAAATACCCTGTCCGGTATGGATCAAACATACAGGGGCGTTTTTTTTTATGTGCTGCCTTATTTTTGTGGATGATCATGGCTCCTTATGCCTTATGGGCGTTTGATTTGCAGCGTATTGAAGCGCCCCAGGCCGCCGCCAAACTCAACGATCTGATCGTTTTGGATGCCAGACCCCAAAAACAATGGCAACAGGGCCATATTCCCGGCGCGATCTCATTTTGCTGGGAAAATTATACCCGCACCGATACAGAAGGCGTCCGATGGCGGATTTTTCCGCCCGAGGAACTGGCAAAAGCGCTGGGGGATTTGGGCGTGAGCCATATGGATGCAGTGCTGGTATATGGGGATGCGGACACGAGTTGGGGCGGAGAAGGATGGCTGGTTTGGGCGATGGCCTGGCTGGGACATCAGGGGCCGGTGTATTTTTTGGATGGCGGTATTCAAAGCTGGCGGGAAAACAAACAGCCGACAGTCTCCGATGCAAGTCCTCAAAGAAATCCTGTTGAATATCAGGTCAATGTTCAACCTCAATTCAATATCAACGCAACGAAGCTGGCCAAGACCCCAGGGCAATTCACCATCATTGACACGCGCAACTATTTGACCGAGTGGCTGCCCGGCCACATTCCCGGCGCGATTCACATCCCGTGGGAAAAATTTTATCAAGGCCCGAACCGGCGAATCTTATCACCAGATGCGTTAAAATCTCTGCTTGAAAAAAACAAGGTGGATTTAAAAAAACCGGTGGTGTATTATTGCAGCGGCGGCATTCGCTCCGGATTCACCTGGCTGGTGCATCAATTCAGCGGATTGAAGGCCGCCATCAATTTTGAAGGCGGCACGGAAGAATGGGTAAAAGAACACCCTTACAATTGATGCGCTTGTCTTTTGTTTCGGCGCAGCACGTGGATGGTAAGCAAAACAACCCCCAGGGCCAGGGAGATCAGCAGGATGTCGCCTGTGATCAGCATTCGATTTTTTTGGGGAAGGTAATCGCCCACCAGGACCACCCCAAGAGCAGCAATGGTGGTGACCATCATAAACAAGGATGGAATCAGCACAAACACATATTGCTTGCCTTTTTTTATCAGCCATGCGCTCACCGTCAGCAGGGTGAGGGCCGCCAGAAGCTGGTTGGCTGCGCCGAAAAGCTGCCATAGCTGTTTGAATGCATTATAATATGCCAGCACAAACATGAGCGCAACGCATAAAAATGAATTAAAAATATAGGAATGAAGGATCCTGGGAACGGTGCGAAAGAGCATGCGCCAAAGTTCTTCCAGAAGATACCGGTTCAGCCGGACAGCTGTATCCAGGGTTGTCACCACAAATCCTTCCACCATGAGAATACCGAAAACCGTTCCATAAACCAGCGAAAGCCCAATGGTTTTATTCAGCAGTCCGCCCATGCCCAGGGCAAAGGCTAAAATGGGGTTGGCTTTGACGGACGGGTCTGAAGGAAACACAAGGGCAATGTATTGTGAATATTCCATGCCCACGCACAACGCAATCAATACCCCCAGCGCCAGCAGGGCTTCGAGCACCATGCCGCCGTAGGCAATGTTTTTTGCATCCGGCTTTTCCTTAGAAATCTGCTTGGCCGTTGTACCGCCGGCGACCAAGGAATGAAACCCGCTGATGGCCCCGCAGGCCACGGTAATAAACAAAATAGGCCACATATGCCCCAGATGAAGCTTTGCAAACGCCAGATTTGTGGCCGGGGCATGAATCGAGCCCCCGTTGAACCCCGTCATGATTGTTCCCAGAAACATGCCGGAAATGCCGGCATAAAGCAAAAACGAATTGGTAAAATCCCTGGGCTGCAAAATGATCCACACGGGAATCCCAGCGGCAATCAGGGTATAAACGGACAGAATAATCATCCAGACCACAGGGTCGATTTTCAGCGGGAACAGAAGGCCGATTTGAATGGAGATTATACAAATGCCCACAGCGATAAAGGAGGCAGCAATCACATGAATCTTTTTTTTATAAAGCAGAAACCCCACAAACGGGGAACACAAGGTGATAATCATAACCGATGTGGATGCAATGCCGCCGATAACCGCATACGTGATGCCGTTTTCCGTGATGGTCCGGATGCCGGCCATGTGACCGCCAAAATAGGAAATCGGATATTTGGAGGATAAGGCCGTGCTGGTTAACGTTAAAAAAACCGAAGTGACCATCACCAGCATGATAATGGTAAACCCGATGAACAGCAGGAACCCGGCAGGCCCCAGTATTTTTTTAGCGATTTCGGCAATGGATCGTCCGCCTTCCCGCATGGACGAAAGAAGCGCGGAAAAATCATGCACTGTGCCGATAAACAAGGTGCCCAGCACGATCCACAACCATACCGGCACATATCCGAACACCAGCGCCACAGTGGGGCCGATAATGGGGCCTCCGCCGGCAATGGATGCAAAATGATGCCCGAATACCACAAATTGACGGGACGGCACATAATCCACCCCATCATTGACGTTTACAGCCGGCGTTGCATGGCTGCCGTCCACATCAAACACGGTCTCGATAAATCGCGCATAAAAGCGATATCCAAGGTAGAACACAAACGCTGAGCCAAACAAAATCGTTAAAACACTCATTGCCATGATCCGTTTGAATTGCATGGATTTTTCGGTCAAGGACCCGTTATCGGATTGAGACATTGTTGTGCCTTTAAATATATTTTGTCAAGCATCAAGAAATCCTTATTGTGATAGAAAAAATCTATTTTAAATTAAGAAAAAATAGATATTATGAATTGGACTTTTTGATTTCCGCATGGCAATGTTTTGACTGCAAAAAAATTTTGTAGTCAAAACATATAACATACAGTTTCAAGGAGACAGAACCATGAGGAGAAAATTCAGGTCCATTATTTATTTGTTTCTTTTAGTAACCGGGTTGATATTTCAAACCGCCTGCAATGATTCGGATTCAACTTCCAAACCCTCTGTGGACCCGACCGCAAAAGGATATCCCAACGGCGGATTGCTGGCAAACGCATCTGATTTGGCCGAAAGCGGGGTGGTCATCTTAGACGCTCGCAGCGCGGATGCATACAGAACCGCTCATATTCCCAACGCCATCAGCATGCCGTGGCAGCAATTTTCGGATACCAACCTGAATTTAAAACCGGTAAGTGAACTGGAAGCCTTGTTGGGCGCTGCCGGTATCAAACGCGACACATGGATGATCATTTATGACGACACCACGGCCTCCTGGGGAGCTGCCGGACGGTTGTTCTGGATGCTGGAATATCTCGGGTGCCCCCATGTCCGGATTTTAGACGGCGGCTGGGACAAATGGATCGCCGACGGCAACCAACCTTCAACCCAGACCACAACCCGTAAACCAAAGACATTTAAAGCTGTTGTCAACGACAGCGTGGTCACAGACAAACAGCATATCAAGGCGCGGCTCAATGATGCCGATTTTGCCCTGATTGACACCCGGACCGATGCGGAATTTATCGGGTGGCAATTATATGATGAAAAAAGAGGCGGCCATATCCCCGGCGCCGTTCATATTCCCTATGAATCCTATTTTAATGCGGATAAAACCATTTTAGATTACGAAGCCATGAAGTCCCTTTTTGATGCCAAAGGCGTCACAAAGGATAAAGAAACCGTGGCCTATTGCACAGCCGGCATCCGGAGTGCTTTTGCATATTTTCTCTGCCGGCTTATGGGATTTGAACGGGCGGCCAATTACGATGCCTCCATCTGGGATTGGGCTGCATCCGGTGCGGCAAATTATCCCATGGAAAAAATGAAAAATTATCAGGCCCTGGTGCATCCGGCATGGCTGGATGATCTGATCCGGGGAAAGAATCCGGCAACTTATCCGGGAAACGGCTATGTGATACTTTACACCTCATATGAGCCCCGATACAGCGAAAACCGGACCGATTACCGCGGCACAGTATATGAAACCGGCCATATCCCCGGCGCGATTTTTATGGATACTTACAGCATTGAAAACGGCCCGAACTCAGAATATGGGGACGGCTACCAGTATCCCGAAGAAGGCAATGTCAAGCCCATTGCTCAACTCCAGCAGTTCTTCGGCAATTTGGGCATATCCAAAGAAAAAACCGTCATTGTATATGCAGATGATGACATATCCATGATGACCGCCGGCCGCACTGCATGGGCCCTGCTGCTTGCGGGCGTCAAGGATGTTCGCCTGCTCAACGGCAATTATAAAGCCTGGGTGGCCTACGGAGGCGCCATTGAAACCAAACCCAACACATTGCCGCCGGTGAATTTCGGCGAAAGCTCCGGAAGGCCCCAATTCCTTGCCCAGACCCGGGATATTCATGACGTGATCGACGGCGTCAACACAAATGCTGTGATTGTGGATGACCGGGAATGGGCGGAATTTGTGGGATCGTCGAATTCTTATTATCATTATTTCCACGAATTCGGAAGGGTCAAACACGCCCAGTGGATCGGCGACTGGGTGGAGTTGGTCAGCGGCAACAATCAATATCTGAAAATATATACAGAAGTGGAGGCTCACTGGAAAAATTCAGGATTCAACAAGAATAAAACCCTATATTTCTATTGCGGCACCGGCTGGCGGTCCGCCCTGTACACCTTTTACGCCTATTTGATGGGATGGCCCGCGGCCAATTATGACGGCGGCTGGTTTGAGTGGTCCTATTATAACAATCCCAGGGAAAAAGGCCACAGCGAAAAATTGGTGACCGCCAAATGGGTGAAAGGATTGATCAACCGCAACAATAACGGCAAGCCTTATGTGATTGTAGAAACCGGCTGGGGCCCGGTCAGTGATTCTTATAAAAACGGACATGTGCCCGGCGCCATCTGGGTGAACACCGATGAAATTGAATATGATTGTTTCAACGCCCGAAATGACTGGCCCGTGGACGAAGGCGATCCCCCCTGCTGGGATCGAAGCACCACGGCTGAAGAAGACACCGCCAAAGGACTCGGCCCGAATGACAGCCTGCCGAGAAACTGGTGGAACATTTATCCCGACCAGTATCTGCTGCCTGCTATTGCCTTCATGGGGATTAATACAAACACGACGGTGGTGGTGTACGGCGACGAGCCCATTGCAGCCGCCCGTTTGCTCTGGACTTTGATGTATGCCGGCGTTAAAGACGTCCGGTTCTTAGACGGCGGCAAAAAAGCATGGGAGGCTGCCGGATACGCGCTGGAAACAAAGATCAATGATCGCAAACCCGTTGCGGTATTTGACCCGGATGATCCGGGCCGTACCACGGCCATTCACCCTGAATACAAAGTGGATATCCCCTATGTCCGGGATGTGGTCAGCGGCGTTATTTCAGACGCTCTGATTGTGGATATCCGCACCTGGGATGAATATACCGGCAAAACAGCGCCCTATAGTTATATTCCAACCAGCGGCCGGGTTGCCGGCGCGGTCTGGGGAAAAGCAGGCACAGGCACATCCGGCATGGAGGATTATCTCCATGACGACGGCACGCTCGCGCCGGAAAAAATTTATCCGTACTGGAATTCTCAAGGGCTGACCACAGACAAACATTTAAGTT
>FWPV01002844.1_pt1 | contig 40904 bp, 40 predicted proteins | sample 2228371 | NCBI WGS metagenome assembly FWPV01 (sample SAMEA103939776, study PRJEB20133) | metagenome
CATTTGACGATACTCCGACCCCTGGCACGGTGCAGCGCCACAACGCGAAAAAGGCGGCGCCTCGCGGCCGCCGCCTTCTCGATATTGTTCATCTGGCCGCTTCGCGACGATCAGTGACCTGTCTTGGCCGGCTCCTCGACCTTGTCGCCCTCGATCACCTTGACCGGGGCGGCCGGCGGTTTGGCGGTGCCGTCGCCGGTGGCGCGGACCTCTTCCTTCGACATGTAATCAAGCTGTTCGACCAGAACCTCCTCGACGAAACCCTCGCCGAGATGGGCATTCAGATCGGTCTTGATCTTCTCGCGGAAGGCCGCGACATCGAAGGCAGCCATGTTGGAAATGTCGACCATCTTGTTGCCGATGAGCAGGGTAAACAGCTCGTCGGTCATCAGTTCGGTCAATGGCAGCTCGACGCCCTTGATCTTCTCCTTGTCCATCATGAAGGAGATGCGGCCGAGGAAATAGCCGCGCACACTGCCGTCAGCGATCATCGGAATGGTGATCGGCTCGCCGCGCACCAGCTCGAGCTTCGCCTTCTTGGCGTCCTCTTCGCTGACTTCGACGGGCGCGGTTGCCATATGCACGGAAAAATAGACCGCGCCGAGCGTGACGAGGCAGACCCACAATCCGGCGGCAAGGATCTTGACCATCAGACCTCGCTGTACTGGAACTGTTCCTGCGAATAGGTGCCGTCACCATCGGCTTCCCGGACGGCATTCTTCAGCAGGTCGGCCACGGCGCGCACGGCGTTCATATGGGCCTCGACGCGGCGGGCATTGATCGCCAGCTTCTTCTTCAGCGCGTGCATCTGCTCGGCATAGCCGACGGCCAGTTCGCGCGGATCGGTGTCGCGAAACAGCATGGTCAGTTCATAGAGGCAGCGGCTCTTGTGGGCATTGGAGACCTTGAGGTCGAACTCCGGATCCTTGCCGATGCGCGCGTTTTCATTGTCGATGATCATCTCCAGGCGGCCGAGCACCGTCTTGATCCGATAATCGCTATTGATGATTTCCATGGTTCTGTCCCGGATAGGTGTTGTTATGCAGTCGTTGCGTCAGTGTCGGAGACGCCGAGCGTGCGCCGCTCGAGATCGGTCACCATGTTCAACGCCACCCGCCGGTCGGTCTCGTCGGTGGCGGCATTGACCATGTTGCCGCCGCGGCGACGGGCAAGCTCTTCGGAATACATCTGGTCGGCGATACCGACGCCGCCGCTTTCGGAGATGACCTCGCCGATCTGCTCGGCCATCATGCTCTTCCAGATCTCGCCGGCATTGCCCTTGCCGTAGACCGATTCGGTGTCCTCCGGCATCATCGTCTTGACGAAGTTCTGCAGGACCACCGCCTCAAAATCGCGGTAGACCTTCGGCGTCTCGCCGGCCGCGGTCTTCTTGACATTGCCAAGCCCGGCATCGAAGGCCGCGCTGTTCAGCACATCGACGGCGGCGCCGAAGCCGGCACCCTTTTCAGCAAGGCTGGTTGCCGCATGGGCCGCGCGGCTCGTCTTCAGTTTTTCCTGGGCTGCCGCCAGTACCATGGGATCTGCCGCGCGGACGACGTCCAGCACCAGATCGCTCGGAGGTGATATTGCCACGTTTCTGGTCCCCGGTGGTTCGGATAGGTGACGAGTATCACTCGCGAAGCTTGCTGGAGGCTGTCGTGGCGACCACCATGTCGAACAGATCGTAGATGGCATTGTCGTCGGCCTCGCGGTCCTCGTGAACGCGCGCCTCCTTCATGCGCTCCTCAAGTCGGTCGCCCTTGGCGCGCTCGCGCATCATCTTGACCTCCTGGCCGTGCTGGAGGCTGACGAGCTGTTTGTCGGTGTTGGACAGCCGGTCAAACCGATCGGCGTAGTTCTGGGCGAACAGGCGGTGGACCGGCTCCAGCGAGCCGATAGCGCTCATCACCCTGTCCATCGAGGCGGCATTTTCCTCGCGGCGCTGGGCGGTCAGGGCAAGATCGCTCTCGGCCATGCGCTCCATGTGGCGCTGCACCTTGACCAGTCGCTTCAGCTTGTCTGACGGTTTCGTCGGCCCCATGGGCCCTCCTTGAACTACAGCCTCGGCCGAAACTCAGCCGATGAAGATGCGGGCGAAATTGTCGGCGAACTGCCGCACCAGGGCGGCGATCGAGAAATAGAGAAGCAGCAGACCGCCGGTCAGCAGATAGGGCGTCGAGATGAAGTAGATCGGGATCTGCGGCGCAAGCTTGTTGATCAGACCGATCGAGAAGTTGAACATCAGTCCGAAGATGATGAAGGGGCTGGCGAGGCGCAGCATCAGCATGAAGGTCGCGCCCAGCGTGTCGGTGAGCGTGATCAGCATCTTCTGCACGTCGGGAAAGGCGCCGAGCGGCATCAATCCATAGCTGTCGATCAGCGCCCTCAAGACCACGTGGTGGAAGTCGTCCATGAACAGCAGCAGCAGGCCGCCGAAGCTGATCATGTTGGTCAGCTGGTTTTCCGGTGTGTCTTCGATGACGTCGGGCGCGCCCGGCGAATTGAAGCCGATCGACATCGAGATCGCCGAACCGGCAAACTGCAGGCCGAGCACGTAAAGGCGCGGAATCAGGCCATACATGGTGCCGACCAGCGTCTCCCCAAGGATCAGGTAGATGTAGGCATAATCGCTGCCGGACACCTTCGGGTAGATTGTATCCCACATGACCGGCAGGATGGCCATGGAGACGGCCGCCGCCATCAACAGGCGGACCATGACGGGAATGCGCGCCGAGGAGAAGCCCGGGAGCACCATGAAACAGGCGCCGATCCGGCAGAAGGCCACGAACATGGCCAAAATTGTCCCCTCGGGGTCGGTGATCATGAAATGGAGCCCAGGATCTTGATCTCGATACCCTTGGCCAGCTCGACATGCGACAGGACCGGAAGCGTGGCAAACAGGCGCTCGATGATCATGCGCACATAGGAACGCGTTTCCGGCGAGGTGACAAGCACGAAAGGCAGGCCGCGGTCCATGAATTCACGGATGACGCGGCTCGCCTGCTCGGAGAACTCCTCCAGGCTGCGCGGATCGATGTCGAATTCGACGATCTCGCCCTTGGCATCGCGCTTCAGCGCCTGGTGGAAGACGAGATCCCATTTCGACCCCAGACGCAGGACGCGCAGCACGCCGTTGTCGGTCAGGTCGCCACAGAGCTGCTGGGCCATGCGCACGCGCACATGTTCGACGATCTGCTCGGTCTTGCGGACATGCGGCGCAAGCTCGGCCACCGCTTCGAGGATCAGGTGCAGGTTGCGGATCGACACGCGCTCGGCCAGCAGCAGTTTCAGCACGGCCTGAAGGCCCGAATAGGACATGTGCGACGAGCAGATTTCGTCGGCCAGTTTCTTGTATTCGGGGTCGAGCCGGTCGATCAGGATCTTCACGTCCTTGTAGGACAGAAGCTGCGGCAGGTTGTTGCGGATGACCTCGCTCACATGGGTGAGCACGACCGAGACGTTGTCGATCGGGTGGAAACCCTCGCGCTTGAGGTCTTCGGCAAAGGTCTCGAGCACCGAGACGGCCGGCATGCCGAAGGCGGGTTCGCGGATCTCGTCACCCGGCACCTTGGGTTTGCGGCCGGAGCCGGTGACGACCAGGACCTCGCCGACGCGCAACTGGTTGGACGCGACCGTCGTGCCGTGGATGCGGATCTGGTAGGACTTTTCCGGAATGGCGATATCGTCGGTGACCTTGATCTCCGGCACGACGAAGCCGTACTGGCTCGCGAACTTCTTGCGCATCTTGCCGACGCGGAAGGCGAGCTCCTGGTGGGCGCCGAGCAGGCGGGTGGAAACGAGCTTGCCGAGCGCCAGTTCGATCTCGGCGGTCTTCAGCACCGACTTCACCGAGTCCTTTTCGGCTTCCTTGGTCTGGATGACCTTCTTTTCCTCGGCCTCGCGCTTGATCTTGTTCTCTGCCTCGATCTGGCGCGGGATGAACCAGCTGCCAAAGGCCATGACGCCGCCGAGCGCCAGGAAGGGCAGCATGGGCAGGCCGGGGACGACGGACAGGAGCGCCATCAGGAGGGCGGCGACCGAAAGCGCGCGCGGATAGCCGCTCAGCTGATTGACGACGGCCTGGTCGGTGGAGCCGGCATTGCCGCCGCGCGAGACAAGAAGGCCGGCGGCGAGCGAAACGATGAGGGCCGGGATCTGCGAGACGATGCCGTCGCCGACGGACAGCTTGACGAAGACGTCGGCCGCCTGGCCGATTTCCATGTCGTGGCGGAAATAGCCGATGATGATGCCGCCGAAAATATTGATGGCGGTGATGATCAGGCCGGCGATGGCATCACCGCGGACGAATTTCGACGCACCGTCCATGGCGCCGAAGAAGGAGCTTTCCTGCTCCAGCTCGCGCCGGCGGTGCTGCGCTTCCTTCTCGTCGATGATGCCAGCCGACAGGTCGGCGTCGATCGACATCTGCTTGCCGGGGATGGCATCGAGGGTGAAGCGGGCGCCGACTTCGGCGATGCGGGTGGCGCCCTTGGTGATGACGATGAAGTTGACCGTGACCAGGATCATAAAGACGATCAGACCGATCACGAAATCGCCGGACATGACGAGGCTGGAGAAGCCGGCAATGACGCCGCCGGCGGCCGAGTGCCCCTCATGGCCGTGAGACAGGATGACGCGCGTCGTCGCAATGTTGAGCGACAGGCGGATCATCGTCGAGATCAGCAGAATCGTCGGGAAGGACGAGAAGTCGAGCGGGCGTTGGATCCAAAGCGCGACCATCAGGATCAGCACCGAAAACGCGATCGAAAATGCCAGGCCCATATCGATCAGGAAGGGCGGAATCGGCAGGAACAGAATGCAAAGGATGACGACGATGCCAAGAGCAAAGCCGATGTCACGCCCCTGGGGGCTGGCCTTCGGGATGATGATTGCGGTCGGTTGCGCCATATCTCGTTCCGTCTCTTCATGAGAGGTCGCCGCCTGCCAAGAGGGGGCATTCGGCCATGTTCACCGCAGCGATAGCGGGCGAAGCTTGCGCGAGGGTGGCACTGGTGCGGCCTGAAGCGCCGGATGACGAAGCGTCAGAAGCCGGACTGGACGCGCGAGAAGACGAGATTGGAGAAAAGGGCGATCTGGCCGCCGACGAAGGGGGCGCTGATGCCGATGGTCACCAGGATGGCGACGATCTTGGGGACGAAGGTCAGGGTCATTTCCTGGACCTGGGTCAGCGCCTGGATGAGCGCGATGGTGACGCCCACGACCATGGCGGCGAGCACGGCGGGACCGGATGCGACGAGCACGGTCCAAACGGCGGCCTGCATGATGTCGAGAGCGTCTGCCTCATTCATGGATCAACTATCCTAGCCTGTTTTCGAGGGAAACGCCCCCCGAGTCATCAGGTATCCGAGCTCGTGTCCGTATCAGTATCAGTGTCAGACGTCGAGGGCTCGCCGACGCGCACGCCGACCACGATCGGAATCTCATCGCCTTCCGTCGTCGTGGCGACCATCGTGTCGCTGTAGACGCGGACCGATTCAATCACGCCCGTGACGGATTCGTCGGCGCTGGTGATCGTCTGGCCAATGTAGTTCGAGGCGTTGGTCAGGGCGTTGCCGGTGATCAGCGTTTCGAGATTGGCGTTGGTTTGGATCGTCTGCTCGACCTGGGAGAAGGTCGCCAGCTGAGCGATCTGCTCGCTGGCATCCATCGGATCGGTCGGATCCTGGTTCTGCATCTGGGCAATGAGCAGCTGTAGGAAAGAATCATAGTCCAGCGAGGCGGAGGCCGCGGCACTCGACGCTGACGAACTGCTCGTCGTCGTCGAGGTCGTGCTCGTGGTCGAGGTAACGCCGTCTACCGCCATGGTGCAATCTCCTTGCGAATCTGCTCAACCGTGGCCGGGGTCATTTCCTGGCTGTTGAGGATCTGGTCTTCGATGGCATAGAGGCCGCGGATCGCCTTGAGCGCGTCAAATGCGCGGCCCGACGAAACCATGCCGTCGATGCGCTTCAGCTCGGCGAGGATCTCCTCGTTCTCGAAGCAGGTCAGCAGCATGGTGATCGACTTGCGGAACATGGCCATCGACTGTTCGCGGCCGTCCGGATTGATCAACATCATCTGGGCGATGAAGTAGAGCTGGCGCAGCGGCGTGGTTGCCTGTTCCGGCTGGAGGACGTGGTTTTCCAGGAGGAAGGTCACGTCGTTGAGGAATTCCAGTGCAACCTTGCGGTCGACGCGCAGAACCGCTCCGTTGATAAAGATCCGTTCGCCCGACTTGAGCGAGATGCGCAAAGTGCTCTTCATTTCAGTCCATCCCTGATGATGGTGGTCACGTCGATAATACCCTGGAAATTGGTGGATTGGCGCTTCCGGATACGGTCGCACTCCTTCAAGATCCAGATGGCGATTGAGATCAGATTGGCGCGCAGTTCGGCGTCGAGCTGATTTTCGGGCTGCTTCAGATCCTCGATGAGGCGAATCCAGACCCGGCGGGTGTAGAACAAGGCTTCAATCGCCTCCCGGGAATACCCCTTTTCGTCCCGGGCCAGCGTCAGAAGCTCGATGGAACGCGTCAGAGCCTGCCGTTCACGATCCTTGGCGTCCGCGATGCCATCTTCCATGATCTCGGCATATGAAAACTGGTACATTCATCTGTCCTTCATTTCCATTCATTCCCTTTGGTCATCAAAGGTAATTGACGAGGCTCAGCGCCTGTATTTTAGCAGTTAGTGTGTATGAAGCTTCGACCAAGGACAAGAGATTGTTGACGCGGGTAGACGCCTCGTAGGCATCAACCTCGATCTTGCTGGTGAGCGTGGTGTCGATGATGTCGATCTGGACCTGAAGAGATGCATTGGCTTTTTCGATGCGATTCTCCGACAGGCCGAGCATCGTTCGCGCGGTGTTGATCCCGCTGACCGCCTTGCCGGTATAGGCAATGGCCTGGTTGGTCACCACCGTGCGGGTGGCGTCCGTCAGATCGAGTGCCATCAGTTCCTTGGCCACGACGGAGGCCAGTGCGAAGTACCGCATGCCCGTGTCGTTGGCGGAGGCGGAGGTCTCGACCGTCTCGGTCTGGCTGATCCGGCTGGTCATCACTTCGTCGGTCGCGCTCGACCAGTCGCTCGTCCAGTCGGCGCCGGAATACATCGGCTCGATGACGTTGGTGATGAAATCTTCCATGCTCGGCGCAGCGCCCGAAGCAACGATGTTGGCCGTCTGCGAATCGGTCTGGGTGAAGCCGAAATAGCTCAGGAACTGCGCGTCGAAGGCGAGCTTGGCCGCCGAGGTGTCGGTGTAGGGCTCGATCGGCTGCACATCGGTGTTGATGCCAGCGAAAAGGTATTCGCCGCCGACCGAGATGTTCGCCATGCTGGTGAAGGTGTCGAGCGCGTCAGTGATCGCCTGCGTGGCCGTCGCGAGGCTGCCGGTGTTGGAGGTGCCCGACAGGGCAATCAGGGAGGCGTTCATCGCATCTCCAGCCTCGGCCATCTGATCGAGCGCCTCCTGGGAGGCCTCGAGCCGCTGAACGGCAAGTGCATTGGTCGACTTGATCGACTGGAGCCGCAGACTGTCGCGCGTCAGATCGACAACCGTGGAAGTCGCGCCGCCAATTTCCGCGCCGATATCGGAATAGATGCCGGTGGTGACCTCTTCCTGCGCCTTGATCAGCTCGTTCTGAGCCTCACGGATGGTCAGGCGCATGGAGGTCTGGATCGAGAGGTTCGAGATGCTTGCTGTCGACATTGCTTAGCCCGCCATTTCCAGAACCGCCTGCAGCATCTCATCGATGGTTGAGACGAGCTTGGCCGTGGCCTTGTAGGACTGCTCGACATCGAGAAGCAGGGACAGTTCCTCGTCGAGGTTGACACCGGTCTCGGACGAATACGACTGGAAGGAACGCTCATAGAGAGCGACCTTGTTGTCCGAGGCCGTGGTGGCGTTCGAGCGCAGCTCCTCAAGCCAGCCGATCGAGCCGCTGGCAAAGGTCATGATGCTCATGGTCGTCTTCAGATCGGCCGAGGCATCGAAGGACCGGTCGGCGTCAAGCGCGTCGGAATACTGCATCAACAGTGTGGTGAAGCCGGAATTGTCGTCGGTGTTCCAGTCATAGGTGGCGCCGTTGATGCCGCCGTCGCGCACCAGCATCGGATCACCACCCGAAGAGGCGATAACCGCGCTCGACACGGTGATCGTGGCGGCCAGACCGGGCTCAAGCGTCCCGGAGGACGGAATGGTGCCGCCGGCCCAGGTGAAGAGACCCGGCATGTCCACCGCGACCCCGAGAGGATCGGTTTCGGCGAAGGCCTCGACCAGCCCGCGGGCGACTTCATCAAGCTGGATCTGGAAGGTCGGGGCGATTTCGTCGCGCAGCTGCAGCAGCGCTCCAAGAGAACCTTCGGCCGTGGTGTTGCCCCCCTCGCCCGGTTCGACCGCCACGCCATCGACGTAGATCGAGTTGCCGGTGACGGTCGCATCATAACTCAGCGTGCGGGTGAAGGTCACCGAACGCGGCTCGGTCTCGAACAACGTCGTGCCGTCCGAGGTGTAGATCACCATGTCGCCGTTGGCGCGGGTGCTCGCGTCGATGCCGACGATCTGCGAGATCTCCTTGAGCAGCGTGTCGCGGCTGTCGAGCGCGTTGCTTGCATCGACGCCGGTTGCCGTGGCCTGGACCACGGCGTCGTTGACGATCTTGAACTCGCCCAGCAGGCGGTTCAGCTCCGCCACTTGGGTGACGATCTCCGCATCCGCTTCGGCCCGCAACTTCTGCACGGTGACGGTGGCCGTGTTCAGCGATTTCGCCACATCCTGGGCATCGGTGACCACGGTGGCCGCGAGAGTGTATTCGCCTGGCGAGGCTGCGAAGGCTTCGAGGCTGTTCTGCAGTTCTGCAAGATAGGTCGAAGGGGAAAGCTCGTAGTCATTCCCCCCGAGAGCGTCAGAGAGCGTCGTCAGTCCTTCGAGAAGCGTATCCTGGGCACTGGAGGCCGAGGTTGCTCCCGTCAGCTGACGCAGAAGCGCCATCTGCTGGGCCCGTTCGGTGTTAACCGTCGAGGCACCATAGATGGTATTGACGACAACAGGCGCACGCCGCACATAGTTTGCATTTCCGTCATTGGCAATATTCGTGGAAATGACGGAGGTCTGTTCCCCCGTATTCCTGAAAATGGCTTGAGCCGTATTAAGTGCAGAAGTAAGCGACATGTGACTGCCTTAACCTTTCGGTTATCTCTTCAGGTTGACCAGGACTTCCATCAATTCGGAGCCGGTCTGGAACACCTTGGAGTTCGCGGTGTAATTCCGCTGGGATTCGATCATAGCGGTCAGTTCTTCCGCCACGTCGACGTTGGAGTCCTCAAGCGCGCCGGAGATGATGGAGCCGAAGCCACTCGTTCCGGCATAGCCCATGACGATGACGCCGGAGGAGTTGCTCTGGGTATAGAGGTTGCCGGCGACCGGATTCAGGTTGTCCGGGCTCTGCACGCTGGCAAGGGCTACACGGAACCTCGGGGTCAGATCGCCATTATCGTAGGCCACGGAGACCACGCCGTTCTCATCGATCTCGTAGCCAACCACTTCGGAGGCTTCGTTACCGTTGATCTCACCTTCCTCGACCGAGAAGTCGGCGGCGAGCTGGCTCGACGTGCTGATGTCGAGCGTGATCTCTTCCATATCCGCGCCGGAAACGGAGAATGCAGTCGTGGTGAGCGAAGTCGGCGATACGATCTGGCCGTCAGAATCGAAGGTGATGGTCGTGGCCGAAAGGACCGTGGTCACCGGCGTGCTGTCGTAGGTGGCGCTCACTTCCCATTCGTTGTCTGCAGTTTTGGTGTAAGTAAACTCGATCAGGCGGCTATTGCCCTGGCTGTCGTAGGCAACGAGCGAGGTTGTTTCGCTGTCACCGACAGCGGCGTTGGACGGCAGATTCACGTTCAGCGAGCCGGCGGTCGAAGCGGTCGCGGAGATCGCCGTAGACGAGAGATTGATCGGCTCGAGGCCGTTGAAGCCGTTGACGACGATCGTCGGATCGGTCGTCGAATCATATTCGTAGCCCATCAGCGTATAGCCGGCCGAGTTCTTCAACGTGCCGTCATCCTGAATGACGAAAGAGCCGGCTCGCGTGAGATAGTCGACGCCGTCTGCACCCTGGACGATAAAGAAGCCGTCGCCGTTGATTGCGAGGTCCGTGGAAGACGTGGTGTAGCTGAACGTACCTTGGTCCGAAATCGAGTAGCGCACGTCAGTCTCAACGCCGCCCGAGTTGTAGGCACCCGACGTGGTCGGCAGGATCATTGAGGAGAACTGCACGGAGGCTTTCTTGTAGCCAACCGTGCTGGAGTTCGCGATGTTTTCAGCCACCGTGCTCAGACGATTGGCCTGGGCATTCATACCGGACACACCGGTGCGCATGGTTCCGTAAAGGCTCATTGAAAATCCTCGTTTGCCTAGTCATTGCAGAGAATAGGAAGTGGGCCTTGCGTGAAGCTGTCTGGAATTTGCGGGCCTCGGTGAAATTCACTCACAAGGCCCGCCGCACGCGGCCAGGGGCTGAAGAATCAGCTCCAATCGATGCAGTAGCCGAGGAAGCGCTTGGAATCGACCGGGTCGAAGCCGAGCTTCTTGCGCAGCTTCTTGCGCAGCTTGGAAATATGGCTTTCGACGACGTTTTCCTCGACCTCTTCGTCGAAGATGCCGTAGATCGCGTTGAAGATCTGGGTCTTGGAAACGCGACGACCGCGATTGACGACCAAATATTCCAGGATGCGGCGTTCGCGCCGCGGCAGGGGGAAGATCTCGCCTGCGATTTCCGGATCGCGACCGTCGGAAAAGACCCGAATCGGACCGATCTCGGTGTAATTGGCGATCGCCTTCAGACGACGGCGAATGGCCGCTGCCCGTGCCAGAATCTCTCTCGGATGAACCGGCTTGCGCACGACATCGTCGACGCCGCAGTCAAACAGCGCCAGCGTCGCCTCAAGCGACGGCTGGTCGCTCACCGCGATGACCGGCGCCTGCGTTCTGTCACGAATTGCTCGCGGCAACTCATGCGTGCATTCGCCCTGCCCCAGCAGGAAGGCCTCGACCGCAGCAATGTCAGAATCCGCAGCCGTGTTGACCCATTCGCCGAACTCGATCGGGTCGAACCCGGTCGATGGAATACCCTCACGTCCAAATAGGGATGTGTACCCGTCTTTCACGAGCTCTCGCTCGTCTACCACTACGATCATCGTCCGCCTCCGAATCAGTGTGTGGTGCCTCGATGCACTATCGGTACGAATCGAGCGAATCACGGACAACTAGATGATGTTAATGGTAGGTATTAACAGTTGATTAAGATTTGCGTGCCGATTTGAACCATATGTAGTATGGGCGCACGAAATCAGGCACTATTTTTCAGTGCAAAAGTTAACACATGGTTAACAGAGTGCTTGATTAGCCGAGGGCCGTCCACATTCCGGACACAATGTCCAAATCAGCACCTTCGCGCTTGTCTATCCCTAAATCTAGCTATTCACCGCAAAATTTCTGCGCATTTGGCGTCCAGTTTCCGTAACCCGTTGCCACCAGATTCGCGATCACCCGACACACATATCGCTTCTGCGCAGGGTCGTTGTTCGGCCCCGCATGATATCTCGCGACCGCCATGGTCCAGGTTTCGTGACGATCGCGCAGGTTGCTGAGGAAGCGCGCCGCGTATTCGACATTGGCCCGGGGGTTGAACATGGCCTGCACGGAGGTGAAATGCTCCCCGTGATAATGCTGGTTGATCTGCATGCAACCGATGTCGATCAGCTTGGCGCCGCCTCTGCGTGCAGTCACGAAGCCACGCAGGGCGTCCGCCTCGCTGTCGAAGAACATCGGCTTTCCCTCTACGTTCATCGCAAAGGGTTGTAGCGATCCCTTCCGCCCCGTTTCCGTCAGCCCGACGGAATAGAGGATGCCTTCCGGAATCGAATATTTCGCTGCCGCCGCCTGGATCTCGCGCTCACAGGCCCCGGCAAACGCCGCGTCAGAGATAGACGTGGCCAGGACGAGAAGCAGAAGCCCCGCCAGAGGCCGTCTGAGGCGCGCTCGTGTCATCGTTGGTCATCCCCATGCCGGAGGCGCGCTCGGACTGCTGTGCGCCTTCACGGCGCTCGCTGCCGCCATTGCTGCCGGGATTGCCGCCCTGCGCCTGCTGGCCCTGGGACTGCCCCTGCGCGCCGTTCTGGCCGCTGTCCGCACGATCGGCCGCGCCGACGTTCACATTGATCTGGATCTGGTCGACCGCGAAGCCCTGGGCTCTCAGCGCCTTAAGCATTTCGTCCTGGTCCTTGGCGAGCTGCTTGTGCGCCGCGTGGGTCTCCACGGTGATCACCACCGATAACTCCTCTCCCTGCAGTCGCAGGGTGGCGGTGACATTGCCGAGTTCGATCGGGCTCATCTGGAGCTTCAGGGTGTTGACCACCTTGCCGGAACTCGACTGGGTGGCGGCATTGGCAAGCTCGGACCCCGGTAGCATGGCACTGGCCCATTCGCCGTCACCGATCATCGCCGACGTCAGGGCCGCTGCATTGTTGGATACCGGCGCCAGGAAGCGTCGCGCCTCGACGACTTCAACCGTCTGGCCGGCATCCCGGGCCGTGCCGACGTCATAGTTCACCGTTTCGCCATCCGACTGGCCGACGCGCATGGAGAGCGCCTGGCCCTTGCCGTCGGAGCGCAGGAAGCGGAAGGTCTGGTCGGCCTCGGTGGCGCCGGTTTCGCCCGCGTCGGTCGCCGGGAGTTCGGATGCGTCAGCCGAGCCCGCCGCATGCAGGCCGCCAGCTTCGATGACAGACGCGGGGATGTCGCCGGATGCGGCCTGTCCCGCGGCACCGCGTTCGCCGCGCACGGTGGTGGCCGCAGCCTGGGCAGAGCCGGCAGAATTGCTGAGCAAGGTCAGGACATCGCCGAGATCGGCCTCGCCGCCTGCGGCCTTCGTATCAACGGCACCTTCGAGCGCCGTGTCAACCTCGCCGTTGCCGGCTGTCTCTTCTGCGGCCTCAGTCTTGCCAACCTTGGTCGACTGCACGTGCCTTGCAACCGCCGCCGCCTGGGGGGCATCCACGGTCTCTGCATTTTCCCGGCGCACGGATCCGTGGCCGGCGACAACCTTGCCTGCCTTGCGGACGTCGGCTGTATCGGCGACCGTGCTAGTGCCCGCCTTCGTCTCGCTCGTAAGAGTCATTCCATCGTCAGCGGCGCTCGAGCCAGTGGCGCGCGAAAGAGCCGTTTGGGAAATGTCGATCAACGGTCGCGTTGGCTTGGCCGACTGTGCCGCACCCGTCTTGGATTCGTCGCCAGACGGCGAGGCCTCACCGGCTTTGCCCTCGGAAACGGTCTCCTCGCCCTCCCGGCGCTGCCGGCTCTGGCCGGCATGGGAGAGCGCATCGTGGAAACCATTGCCCGCCTGGGCGTCGCTGCGCTGCGCATGGCCTGCGGAGAGCGCTGCATCGAGGCCGGGGATTTTTTGGGCGGTGGCCGCGTCGATCATCAGTCTGTGCCTTCCTGCTTCAAGAGATCGTCGACGGCGTCCAGCTTGCTGCGGCCACTGTCGACGAAAGAGCGGAACTCCGGATCCTGGTCCTTGGCGTCCGTCGCTGCGGTCTCGGCCTTGACCGCAGGCGCGGTTTCGGCGGCCGGCGCGGGGGCTGTCGGGTCCTGCTGCTCATCGAGCACAGGCGCCTCAGACGGAGATGCGTCGTTCGAATGATCCACCATCGGCTCGGGAGCTTGCGTCTGGCTGTTTAGCTCCGGCTTACGCACGACCTCCTCGGCGATGGCCGCAGCGGCGTCCCTCAGCGCGCGATCGGACGGCGAGAGGATCTCGTCGGGGATCGCAGCGATCGCGGCGATCGCCGCGCCGACCTCATTGGTGGGAATGCCGGCGAGACCGCCATAGAGCTTGGCAAGGGCATCCGCGCCCTCCCCCGTGCCCGAGAGCATCTTGGCCTTCTCGGCGGCCTCGCGGGCCAGAGCATTGTGCCCCTTGATGGCCGCCTGCCGGGCGATGCGCAGATAGACTTCGCGCTGACGATCGGCATCCATATAGGCCAGCGTCGCCTCGATCGCGGCCGGATCGAAGACATCGGTGTGTTCGACCACCAGCTGCACGAAGAGATCGGCGAACTGGCTGGCATAGGGCGAATGCAGGAAGCGGCGGGCATAGCGATTGGCATAGGCGCCGGCCTTGTCGACCATGTCGCCTTCGACGGCGACGGCGAGCGACCGCCGCAGGGCCGCCTCCTCGACAATGGTGCCCGGCGCGGTCAGCCGCGCCCAATCGTAGAATTTCAACGCCGCGGCCGGATCGCGCGGGATCATGACATTGCCGGCGACCAGGGCGAGATAGGGCGCGATCTTGGTGTCGCGATACTCGGTGACCATGTCGCCCAGCGTCTTGGCAATCAGGGTGCCCTTGCCGGAGAGATATTTGCGCAGCGCATCGGTCACGCGGTTGTCGAAATTGCCGTCGATGTCACGCGCGACCAGATATTCCAGCGTGGCAGGATTGCCGCCGCTCATCGCGTAGATCAGGGTCGCATCGATGTTGCGCGGTTCCTCGAAAATCGACGGATCGGCTTCGCGCAGGCGCTTGTCGATGGTCTCGAGCATGAAGCGCTGCATCTCGGCGGCCGAGTGATCGCCGAGAACGACGGAATCCTGCACGAACTGCAAGGAGCGCAGCATCTTGTACGGCTCGATGCCGTTCATGTCCTGCGCCCGCGCCGCGCTTCCCAGGCACAGGCCGAGGAGCGACAGGGCAGGAACCAGCAGATGCCGTTTCATGCGCGCCATGCCGCTACCCCTGGTCCGCCTGAATCAGGATCTCGATGCGTCGGTTGGCATCGGCGAGCGGATCGTCCGGGACCTGCAGACGCCGGTCGGCATAGCCGGTGATCTGCTCGACGCGGCTTTCCGAAAGGCCGCCGCGCACGAGCATGTAATAAGCGCTGTGGGCGCGAGCCATCGACAGGCGCCAGTTGTCGTTCTCTGTGCCTTTGAACTGGCGACCGTCGGTATGGCCGCGGATGACGATCGCGCCCTCGCGTTGCTGCAGCAGCTTGCCGATGCGTTCCATCGCCACAACCAGGTCCTTGCGCGGCACGGCCGAGCCGACATTGAACATCGGGGCGTCGGACTGGTCCGAAATGGTCACCAGGATACCGCCTTCAGCCGGCGTCACGAGCAGGCCTTCGGCGAGCTTGCCGGACACGCCGCCGATTTCCTTCTCGATCTCGGTCTTCAGGGTTTCGGCCGCCTTTTCCTTCGCTTCGGCCGCATCCGTGGCATCCTCGGACTGGTCGAGCGCGGCGGCCTCGGTCACGGGATCGGCCGACTTCTCGGGCTTTTCACCGGGCTGGGCAAGAGCCACCTGTTGCTGCTCTTGTTGTTGCTCGGCTTCTTCGGGATTGGGGTTTTCCACGCTGGTCGGCGCCGTCGACTGCTCGCCGGGCTTGCCCTGGGCTGTCTGGACCTGCTGGGTCCAGAAGTCCGGATCGAAGGGATCGCGATAGGCTTCGCCGCCCTGGGCGCCGGTGGACGGACCGGAATCGGCCGCACCGCCCTCGCCCTTGGCGCTGACATTGGCCTGCTGGCCGACTTCCTGTGCGATCTCCGCCAGGACCGAATAGGGGTTCTCGAAGAAATCGGCCTCGGAATAGTTCGGCTGGTCGCCGGAGGTTGCGGTCTGGTCTTCGCCGGTGGCAGCCGCCGAACCGACGGTCTCCTGCTCTTCCTCGACCTGGGAACGCTCCTGCTTCTGCTCGCCCTCGGCCTGGTCGACCGGCTTCTTGAGCCCCTTTTCGGTCGGTTTCTCGTCGGAGAGCTTGATCGGATTGAAATAGCTCGCGACCGAAGCCTTGGTTTCCTCGTTCGCGGCGTTGACGAGCCACATCACCAGGAAGAAGGCCATCATCGCCGTCATGAAGTCGGCATAGGCGATCTTCCAGGCGCCGCCATGGGCACCATCATGGTCGCCGCCGCCATGGCGCTTGATGATGACGATCTCGTTCTTTCCGTGATGATGATTTTCGCTCTCGCTCATCCCAGCACTTTCTTCAGGCTAGCCGCAAAGGCCGAAATCCGCGTCACAAGCACGTTCCCGTCGAACTCGGCCGCAAGGTCCAGATCATCAACTTCGACGTGGCGAAGCGTTTCGGCCGCCTCCGGCATGCAGGCGACGAGCCCGTCGAAGAGGGCCCGCGGCCCCTTGATGGTAATCGTTCCCGCTTCGCCGTCGGCGATCGCGCCCTTGAGGAGCTGCGCCAGATCGCTCACCGCCTTGGCGGCGACCTCGTCGGACAGGAAGGGCGCCAGCGCCGCTGCGGCATGTTCGCTGACGGCAAGGGCCGTCTCGGAGGCCAGGCGTTCGAGGCCGTCGGCAAGACGCTGGGCGGTCTCTCTCATCAGTCGGGCTTCGAGGGCGGCCATCGCCGCCTGATGCGCGGCGGTGAGCTGCGCCAGTTCGGCGGCGTGTTTTGTGGACAGCTCGGCCGTCGCGGCTTCATGGCCCTCGGCATAGGCCGCGCGGCGCTCGGCTTCAATGTCGACCGGCTCGGCTTCTGGAATTGCTCCGAAGTCGCTGTCGAAGGACAGATCATCGGCAACCGCAAAATCGCCGCCGACCACACCTGCGGGCGTGCTCGGGGCGGAGAAATCCTTGAGATAATGGGCAAGCGGCATGCTCATTGACGTACGACCCCGGTGACGAGAACTGCCGACATTCGGTCGCAGCAATATGAGAATAGCCTTAACGTCTTAAATACATTGGGAACGCGCATAGTCATCATGCCATCCAGTGCCGGCGTCAGTCTTCGAGAGTGAATCACGATGCGCCTGGCGAAAGTGCCATTTGCCTCATCCGAGACTAGAAGCCCAAACTTGTGCGAGGATGAAGGTGTTGGACCGCGCCAGGGCAGTTGCGCGGTCCAACGGTTCCACCAAATGCCGATGACCGGTGGCACGGTAGAAACGGAAGAATTCAACTCCGGTCCGTTGCAGCGGATTACTTGAACAGCGTCAGGATGTTTTCCGCATTGGTATTGGCGATCGACAAGGCCTGAATGCCGAGCTGCTGCTGGGTCTGCAACGCCTTCAGCTTGGTCGATTCCTCGTTCATGTCAGCATCGACCAGACGACCGACGCCCTTGTCGATCACGTCCATCAGCGTCGAGACGAACTCGTCCTGCATTTCGATACGGCTGGTGATGGCACCGAGCGTAGAGGCCGAGTCGGTGAGCTGCTGCAACATGGCGTCGACGGCGCTGATCATGCCGTCGAGATCGTCGTCGCTCATCGTCGTGGTCAGTTCGACCTCGGTGCCGGTCGCGGCGGTGGAGGAGCTGACATCGATGAGGAAGTAGGTGGCGACCGCGGTGGTCGCGCCCGCCGGCTGTGTAACCTCGAAGCCCATGGTCAGGACACCGTTATTGGCGTCCTGGGTGTCGATCAGCACCGATTCAGCCGTGTCGAAGGCCAGCGTGGTGACCGAGACGGCGCCGTCGGAGGCGCGATTGAACGACGCGACGATTTCCTTCACGCCCGGCGCGGTGGTCGATTCGTTGTAGAGCCAGTTCTCACCCGAGAAGGACGCCGATTCGGCGATCGCGGCGAGCTGGTTCTTGAGCTCGGAGAGCTCCTTGTTGATCTTTTCCTTGTCGACGCCCGGTTCGCGCGCGGCGACGAGCTTGGACTTGATCTCTGTGACCACTTCGACGGCAGCTTCCAGACCCGTATAGGCGGTGTCGGTCTTGGCCGCACCGAGGCCCAGGGCGTCCTGAACGGTGGAAAGAGCGGAATTGTCGGAACGCATGGTGGTCGCAATCGACCAGTAGGCAGCGTTGTCGGCGGCCGTAGCGACACGGTAGCCGGAGGACACGCGCGCCTGCGTCTCTTCCATATTCCAGTCGATCGTGCGGAGGGTTTGCAGAGCCGCCATGGCGGCGGTGTTGGTCATGATGCTGGTCATCTGGTGCCCCAAATTCAATTGCGGGACATGCCGGATTCTGGAAAAATCTACCGGCGACGACGGTATGCCTCATGCACATCGGTCAACTGTTTGCCCTGGTGACCGACCCGACGCTCTTAACGAGTTCTTAATGATATTAGGGTTAACAAAAGGTTAACGCAACAAGGATTTGTTAAGCTCTGTGAAGATTTCGTCAACGCTAGAGGGCTAGATTTCGCACTCGGCCGCAGACGGTCCCGAAAGATGCCCCAAAGAGAGCGCAGCCGCCTTGCCTGTGCCTTTCCCCGCTTCCCATGCGGAGAGAGCGGGACGGATGACGGCGGCCGGCGGGCCGGCGTCCAAGGCCGGATGCAAAACGAATGAATGGGGATGGCCGCCCGATGGCAAAGTCGTGCGCGCGCTGGTCCGCGGCCGGCGGCGCAGCGCACCGACTGGCGGGGGCGGCCCGACCGGAGCCGGCGTCGAAAACCTCAAGAAGAAGAGTGCGATCCACGGCAACCGATGGAGATTTACGATCCTGGGTGCCTACAAACGTAGGTGGGCGCCATATGTCCAAGCCCACGGGCCTGGTCAGGGACAGCTCCCTTTGGATCGAGTATGCTAACTCCATGATTTCAAGAGAGATTTTGCGCTTCCCTCCTAAATCGTCACGCCATCTTTGTCTCTTTGAAATCCTTGACTTACGACTCTGCCAACCCGAAAAAGTATCGCAGATGGTGTCAAAATTTCAACCGCCAATCGCATCGAATCTCGCGTGTCCGAACGCCCGCATTGACACGGGCTATTTGGTCGTTCCAGCGCTGCCTGTCGCAAACGGGCAATTGCGTACGCTGTTACCGACAAATTAAGAGCAGACGGGAAACAGGCCTTCCAATATTTTGGAGAGGACGCTTCTGCCTCTAGTGACCGCATCCGATTGCGCTTGCCAAAATCGCGAGAAGCGAACATATTGTGAACAAACTCTGAGGAAGAGTCATGGCGTTAAGACAGCAGACTGACTACTTTCCAATATTTCTTACAGGCATCCTCGCCGGCGCCGCCATTACTGTCTGTAGCCTGATCGGCATCAAAATATCACCCGAACAAATGCAGAGTCTCAGCATGTCGTATACGGATTTCATAACGGTGATGCTGACGGCTGTAACGGTCGTAATCACCATCCTCGCCATATTCATTGGTATCTTGGCACTTTGGGGATATTCGCAATTCCAGAAATTGACAGAGACCGCGTCAAGAAATCACTTGGAGAATATGTTGCTAGAAGGCCCATTCGCCAAGCGAATTGAGGCAGCCATCATTCAGCACATATCAGAACAACTAAAAAACGGGGAGCTGCGCAATCTACTCGCTCAACGTGTTGATAGCATTCTCTTGAATGACGCTTCCTTTAGAGCGGAGAAAGAACATATTCCGTCTGAAGAAAAGCCGTTTACTGATTAGGAAGAACACAATGATGAGCCGAGAATGGCATTCCTTAGATCAAGGAATGCGAACTACCATTCAAGCGCTTCAAGACGACGCGCCCATTCGCCTATCTGCGATTGCAAACGCACTCGGCGTCAAAGTAATTGCAACCACATTGCCCAGTGGAATTTCTGGGGAGATCCGACCAGACCCTGAAAATGCGGGCACGTTTATCATCAGAGTAAACAGGAACGACTCCGCTCGTAGGCAGCGCTTTACTGTTGCTCATGAGATTGGTCATTATCTCTTGCATCGCGATGAGATTGGAGACGGGATTACGGACGATGTCCTGTATCGTTCATCATTGTCTGACCGCCGCGAAGCGCAAGCTAACAGAATGGCAGCGGACCTGCTTATGCCCCAAAAACTGATTGATGAATGGATGGACAGAGCAAGAACCCTTAAGGTTGATAACGTTATTGGATTTCTCGCCGATAAGTTTAATGTATCCGAAGCGGCGATGAAGATTCGACTTGGTATCCCATAACACAGGGGGCAGACGCGAATGGATTTTAGTGCTTTTGGCTACGTTCCAATCCTCGGCGTTCGCCCTTCAGAAATGCAGGCTGTTGAGGAACTGTCACCACAGGTGAAGACCGGAATACTTCCGTTTGTGATACTCCAGCCATGGACCACAGCGAAGGAATTCGCGAGTACTGTTGCCAAGGTAACGGCATGCACGTCTGGCAAGCCAATTATCGTGGACCTTACTGACGAGGTCTTCGACGGAAATCGGCGACCTGTTCACGACGCCTTTGATGTTCTGCGGGATTCGAAGGGCGGCTATTTGGCTTGGCGGACGTTCATTGATGAAAATCCAGCATTTACCCCCACAGTTCAACTTATCGACCCAAAGGAATTGGTTCCTCAAATCCAAGCTTTCAAGGCAATGGGACGCGGCGTGGTCGTCCGCCTACATGAGAATATTTTTTCCTTTGCCTCCGATATAGCTAAGCTATTTAAAGGCTACCCTTCGAACGAAGACGTATACTTCATACTCGATTTTCAACGTCAAGATAAGAATATACTTCTGAAGGCGTTAGTCGCCGCAAATACGTGCAAGGCAATTCGAAACGAATTGGGCGACTGTTTTATTTCAGTGTCCGCCTCTACATTTCCGACCTCTTTCACGGGCATCGTTGAGCAGGAAATATTCGAGCGAAGATTTTATGGTCTGGTCGCGGATTCAGTTGGCTACGACCGAAATATTTACTGTGATCGTGCAAGTGTACGAGCCGAAAAGCAGGGCGGCGGCGGCGGTACTCCCGCGCCGAGAATTGACAATGCGCTTGCAACCAAATGGAAATTCTTCCGCGAAGCGGAAGAAGAGGATCGAGATGAAGCCTACCAGCTCGCTGCCGATAGAGCCATGAAGTGCCATGACTGGAAAGACATGGGCATCTGGGGCACTGAGATGATCAAGAAAACCGCAGCCGGAGACGAAAACGCAATTTATTCGCCAAAAATGTCAACTTCAGCTCGTATCAACATTCACATGCATGTCCAGGCTGGATTGGAAGAACACCCAGGCGAAGTTGAGTGGAGCGATCTTTAGCTGCTCGCCCCCTGAAGAGCGGCTGTCGCTTGCCGTCGCCACGCTTCCCAGAAAAGAGCCTGTTGTTCTTTTTTCTCACGTATGAACATCCGTTCGGGAGCAAACCGACTTAAGCCAATTAGCGCATCCGGTGTAATATTCTTTCGCCCCACACTTCTCCAGAATCTTAAGGACGTTTCCGAAAACGCCTCGATGAAAGCAGCGGTGGCTGCAGCAAGAATCAGTTCATCAGAAATCTGGCGTGCTTCGGCTAGAAGTGCGCTCTTCTTGATAGAAGCACTTAGGGGTACCCCCGTGAGCCTTTTCAGCTCCGGAACAGTCAGTAGTTGAAGGCAACTTAATTTTGCTCGCGTTGTGGAAGCAGTCGCTTCCCTTCGCAAAGTTATGCAGGCATAGCGGTCAATCTCAAATACGCTGACCCCCAAAGGGGATGTGTTCAATGCTGAACTGATATGCCGCTCATCAGAAACCAGCATGACTTCGTCAAAGCAAGACTGGTACACAACCAGCTGATCTCTCAAACGAACCAACGAATCGTGTTTACTTTTGATCTCGATTCCAATGAGCCTCGACCCATCGTAAATGGCGAGATCCGCGCGGCGTCCCGTCGAACCAAGCACATATTCCGACGCGACGATTGAACGTGAATCAATGACTCTGCGCTTACGCAAAAGGTTCAAGACGTCGCATTTTATCTGCGACTCATAATATTTGTCAGTTTTCATTATGAAGCCTGTTTCGCTCTGCGTCGAAGTCTAGGCACGGCGTTGCGAATGAACTCTTAACGTCCGCCGCCAGATTGTGCAACGCCGTCAACCGCACCCATGGATTGTCCCTCATGTTGCTGCCTCCGAACCACCTCAACCTCACCGAACTTGTCCATTTGGGGTGGTCGGAGTTCGTTGCCTGCCCTGTTCGTTGACTTCCGTAAGCGCTTTGGCGATCCTCCTGGCGGCTAGGCAGCTCATCGGTTTTCCTCAGGGAGCAGCTACAGCCGCCTGCTCGCTCAACGCCCTGTAGACACTCGCCTTGCTCAATCCGGTCTTCTGCATGATGTCCCGGATCAACAGCCCTTCGGCGCGCATGGCTCGAATGCTGCCAGAAACATCATCAGTCACTTTTGGTTTGCGCCCGAATGCGGTTCCCCTCGCCTTTGCTGATGCGATGCCGTCCATTTGGCGTTCTTTACGAAGGTCATTCTCAAATTCAGCGATAGACCCCAAGATGGCAAGCAACAGCTTCCCTTGCGGGCTGGTCGTGTCAATGTTGGGCTGATCGAGACATTTGAACTCGACACCCTTCCCCGACAGATCAGCAAGAATGCGATGCAGGTCGGAAGATGACCTTGCCAGACGGTCGACACGGGAAACGATGAAGACATCGCCTTTGCGGGCGAAACGAAGTGCTTCCTGTAATGCCGGTCGATTGGTGTTGGTGCCCGACTTCTTCTCTTCGAAAATGTGATCGGCCTCGACACCAGCAGCCATCATCTTTTCGCGCTGTACCTCAAGAGATTGCCCAACGGACGAAACTCGAATGTAACCAATCAAAGCCATGTCTCAAAACCTCTTGATGTTGCGATACGTCATTTATGAGACATGAAAAGAAACACGTCAAGACCGGGGTTATGCAATGTCTCATCAAGTGTACTTTTTGAGACATTGGAGAGACAGGGTTTCGAGTAGATCAGTCGATTGGCTATGGTCGTCACATTGCTCCACTTCACCGGGCGGTCACATTGCTTCACTTCATCTGTCCATTGCGATGACATCTGGTGTCGATAGGAATCCATTGGAATGTTGATCTTTACACCACCAGTTATCGTGAGCGAAGCGAACAACGAGCGAAGCGAGTTTCATGTGATTGGTAGCCATTGGCTTGAATAAAAATCAATATTGGTAGGATATCAAATCCATATGGAACCCAACTGATAGCCATTGGCTAAAATGAACATTTATTGATAGCCATTTATTCAAACTACACTCGCCTACGGCTCGTGGCTTCGCTTCGCTCGCATTAACTGGTGATTTGATTCTTTATTGATTCATATCCAACTGATTCAACCAAATGTCACACACTTATCTCCTATAATATATTATACGGGATATCCCTGTGACACCACAGCAACTATTTGAAGTGGAGCAATGCGACACTAATCGACGGCATATTTTGCTTTGAAACCAAATAATATTTTCAATTCAAGCTCTTCACATACTCGCAAGATCCTGCTATTATTATCGCTCTCCCAAACAGCACAATTATTTTCGTGCGACCCGCAAAAAACTTTTGTTTTTGACGGTCCAGAGCGGAGAAAATCCCCATACCCCACGTTGAAAGTAAAGCCGGTCGAATGGCTTGGACTTCAACAGGTCGTTCGGAAAGGGTTTGTTTTCACGGTCCTCAATATTTCTGCAAAAGAAAAACATTTGAAGGTCTCTCGTGTTACTCGCCCGACGCACGAGAGACCTTTTCTTTTCACTATATTTTATTTGAGGACTTACTACTCTAATGCAATTTCAAACCCAAAACAGAAAGGTTATTCAAACCGTATCCGGCAACATCGGATCGCGAAAAACCCTCACGACCCTCCAATGGTATGACGAACTCGTTTCGCAGAATATGGGCTGTTCCGTACCGGTCACCATTGCGACCCCTACCAACGGGCTTTCTAAGCAGTATCGCGACCTGATCGCAAGCTATTATGGCTTCCCGTGCATGGTCATTTCGCAGGAAGAAGGCTATCGGTCTGCATCGGAAGAATATGCAAGGCAATGCGAGCTTGGTTATCAAGGTGCCCTTATCGTCAACCACAAGACGGCACTCAACACGGAAACCGACACATCTGATCGGCTGCTGATCATCGACGAGGTATTCTCGCCCATTCAAACGATCCGCATCAAGTTTCAATCCCCGGAAGATCTGAATCGTCTATCGGTTCAAGAAGTCCACGACGTCGATGGTTATTATGAGCTAATAAGCTCGGATGACACAAACGACATGGTCGAAAACGTCAAGGACGACGAAGGCGTCACCTTCTTCGGATACGGCAAGAGGGCACAAGACCTTGGCAAGCTCGTTAACGACGAACATTACCGGGTAGTCATCGACAAAGCGAGCTTCGACGCGGCTGCATCCGGGGAGTCATTCGAGAAGAGCAAGTCCGGAAACGTCATCCTGCAATTCACGATTTTCATGCTTCCGAGCATTGTAGATCGCTACAAAGATGTATTGATTATCTCTGCCGAATTCGACCAAACCTTGCTTGCATTAATGTGGGCGAAGGACGTCAATTTCCAGCCGAACGAATGGATTGAATCCAAGCTGGACCGTGATTATCTGACCCGCAAAGCTCCTTCCGTTCAACTCTATAATGCCCCGGTCCGGAACCTGTCCAAGCACTTCTTCACGAGCATCGGCAACAACGACAGGGACAAAGGCAACCAACTCTTTCTTGATCTGGTCACTGACTGCATTTCGGACATGTTCCCCGGCAAAAGTCACATCTTCTGCACGAATGAACCCGAATCCGGCAAGCCCTACCGCTGGAAACGAGAATGCCCTTGTGGCGGTCAGAACGACTCTTGTCAGTGCGACGGATACGGTAGGCGGGTGATTGTGAACCCCCACGGATGGAACCACCTGAAGCACTATCACATGGGGGTTTTCATGGCAGGTATCAATTTCGATCCGGAGACCGAAACCCGCCTGTTCGATTTCTACGGCATCACCAGAGACCAAGCCAAGGAAGCACTGTGTTATCAGATGGTAATTCAATTCCTAGGACGCACTAGCATTCGAGATAGGGACAGCGACAACCCAATCATTCTGATCGCTCCGGACGAAGGTGCAGCCAATTACATACAGCGCCTGTTGAAGTGTGCCCCATCTACGCCGCTTCCCATCGATTTCGAGAAGCGTCCGCGCAAGACCCGTTCCGACAAGAAGGAAAAGACTTTGGCACAGAAGCGCGCCGAAAATGCCGAAAGGAAGCGCAGAAGCAGGGCGGCACAGAAAGCGCCTGTTGAACTGCACCTGTGATCGATCGGCATAGGGACAGCCAAGCTAGTCAACGGCTGTCCCTCACTGGACCTGATAAGCACCGATGTCCATTGTCATACGATCCACCAGAAAGAGCGCCTGAATTCAGCGGGATCGCCACCCCGGCACTGAAGGTGCTAGGGCTGGGTCAACGGTCAGTGGAAATCGACGCCAAATCTCTTGTGCATACGAAATAGACAAAGAGGAGTAACAATGATGCAATCAAACGGCTTTGGACGACGGAACCAAAAAATAGTGGTCACCGTCGGCAAACAGCATGCCGAACTGGTCGGCAAAAAGTTGGGCATAGCCCCCTGGAAAGAATCCGGCGATCCGCCACGAGTTTATTTTGTATGGGAGAGGCTAACAGTTAGACCGGGCAACGACGAAGATGTCGTGTTTGATCTGTCCGCCAAGCTTGCCGACGCCCAGGAAAAAATTGATTGGCATATCGACTGGCGCGCATCTGAATACTGATAACCGGCTCTCGCGGGCGAACAAGTGCCCGTCCCTCGTACGGCTACTGAAGCGAGGCTTCGATCTCGTTTGCGATATCCCCCTCACACTTGCCCGTGCCTACTTGAACGCTGGATACAATCGCGCTTTTGGCGACCCAGCGTCCCTCATCGAATACAAGGGATTCCAGAATGCAGTTTTCCCAGAGGCTATCGGTAAACCACCTGACAAGCACAAGCCGACTGTCGATATTGTACTGCACCTCAAGCCCTTGATTGTATTCTCCGCCACGTGGAAAACCGAAGACTTCCCCGGTTCTGTGATTGACGACGGCGACGTTTGAGCATCCTGTACCACAACCGATCTGAACGATTGAAAACTCACCAGCAAATGACGGCGCCTGCCTCAGTTGCTCTTTGATAGGCGCTTCAAATATAGAGTAGATCGCACTTGCATAGGTGAAATCTGGCTGGTTCGTTTCCCCGCTGAAAGTGCGAAATGCAGGAAAATCGGAAAAGGCGAACATTTCGCTCGCCGCCGAGGAAACCGGATAGCTAGCAAGCAGAAAAAATACCAGGAAATATCTTTGGCACGCCTTGACTATGTTAATATTAGCAACCATCACACTCTTCATAATCGTTAGTACTGTTAATATATTCCCCCATCGTCATAACATCTGCTCCATAAATGCATTTAGCATCAAATTCTAAAGAAAGAACATTATCATTCCTTAGAGAAAATACGAAAATATTCCTACCTCCTTCATAATTGGCAAACAAAACAGATAAAACGCCGACTGAATTATTTTCGATGTACTCGGAAACCTTTCGATCATCAAGGCATGCATTCGCCAGAGAAACCGAGCTGGCGGATAAAAATGCCACCCCAGCAACGAGACACGCTCCGCATAAACTGTATCTGATCATGATTCTCTCGCTCCCATACTTCAACAGTCTCCATCATCGAAATTGATGGCGCAACCGATTGCTGTTTCGTTTCGGTAAGAAGATACAACTGGACAATTAAACGCTCATCATTGCGCAGCTCCGGAACAAGCTTGACCCGAGGCAGCATCGCGCACTTTCGCGAGGGCTGTGATGGGACCAAAGGGCTGGATGTGAGCAAGGTCGAGCCCATCATACCGAATGGAGCAGACGCCATCATTGAGGGCACTTAACCCATAGCCGTCTCCGTAGATGCCCCGCATACCCTTCTGGGTATGGCCCTGCAGCTGATCCATGATGGCGCTGTCGACACGACTGTCACGGCATGCCTGTTCAAATGCATGTCTCAGCGAATGCCAAACCTTCAGTGACGACTTTATGCCAGCAACCCGCAGAAGCTTGTTGAACATCTTTGATGCATGCCGGTGCCGCTGTGTAGCAGGTCCAATCGGAATATCGGGAAAGAGCCGTTCTCCTTCTTGCACGGTTAAAACAAAGTCTAAGAAGCCGAGCTCGATGAGAACAGGATGAACTGGAATGCGGCGAACGGATGAGGAGTTCTTTAAACGCTTCGAGTCGTCATCAACATCGCCGTCATTGATGTCGAAAAACCATATGTTGGATTCGCAGCCCACGTCTGCTCTTAAGAGCTGTACCGCCTCCATCAGTCGCGTGCCAGCAAAGAGCGCAAGGAGGGGCACCCAAAACCGACCTGTGTGGTGCATGTGTACGCTACCCGGACGTAACCATGCCGCTTCACTTTCGGCACCTGTGAAGACTGGCGTCGTGAAGAGGTTCTGGAGTTCTCCCGCCGAGAAGGCTTGTCGCTTGCTCCTTTTGCCGCCAACGCTCGACGGTGACGGGATCATCGGCTGCACTATATTTTGCAGGGTGTTGTCGTATTCTGCCCTTGCCCAACCGTACACGATATTGGGCGCGGTCATAATTTGCCTGACACTTTCTGCTGAAAGACCTGAAACTCCACGTTGTCTCGCATTCTCAGCAAGCTCGCTTTTCGTCATACCCGCAAACTCCTTCTTTGCGTGAGCCTGGGGAGGTAGGGCAAACAAGGTTGTCTTCAGGCGCCGAATATCATTTTGGGTGTAGCGATTTAGCGGTTTGTCGCCACAGACTTCGATGAATTGCTTGATCTGGGTTCGACGCGCACTCTCGGTTTTTGCACTCCAGTTCTTCTCTCTGCCGATCGCCTCGAAGCACTCCTGTGAGATGGCAGACATCAATGGCAGCTCAAGTGCTTTCGCTTCCGAGTTCGCGTCCGCTCCAACAGCCCCAATAGGCGCCACAGAAGCTTTCACGGCAGATTTGAGTTCTGGATTTGGGCTGTGCTCAAAGGGCTTCTGCCAACCCTCCAGCGTCTTCAACTCAACTGAAAATAGCGCCCTGACTAGCGTGGCGCGTCGTGCAGCATCAAGGTTGGGGGCGCAATTGTCCGCGACCGTCTGCCAGCGTTCGAAATTGCCGATTGCCCAATCTTGCTGAATGGCTAGGAGGCGAGAGTGAACGTGTGAGCGGTGGGCAAGCGCCATAGTGATTTGCTCACCGCAACGCTCATCTTGAGATACAGCTTGATAAGCCGCCGCCCGACGCCGGTATTCCTCTGCAAATACACACTCCCCATAATCAGCAACATAGCGACCGAGATTTGATCGATTATGTCGTTCAGGTCGTGCGCGAGGACCTGTCTCTAGTGCCTCGGCATGTTCAGACCGGCATCGCGCAAACATCTCGTCCACTTCGACAACAACCGCCGCCAACAGCCGAACAGCGTCACGAAAAATGCGGGTCCGCAGCGACCTCTGTTCGATCTGCTTTCCATAGAATTTTCGGATATCAACGGGGACTTTGACCCGATGATAGTAAATGCCATTCGGGTGCAGATAGAGGCGGTATTGATCTGCCATTCATCGACCACTCGATTTTAACACCGGTGTCAAAATCGGTGTCAAAGTTTCATCCGAGAGTCGAAACAGTTGAAAATCAAAGGAAAAAAGTGCGATCCACGGCAACCGATGGAGATTTACGATCCTGGGTGCCTACAAACGTAGGTGGGCGCCATATGTCCAAGCCCACGGGCCTGGTCAGGGACAGCTCCCTTTGGATCGAGTATGGCCCCAGGGATTGTGGTTCCTGTCGTGAGGCGCAGACCGCAACTCAGATATAGGACTTAATTGGCAAAGGCGCCAGTGGGAGGTTCGACGATTGCCGCATCGCGCAAGCGGATCCTGCCGGGCCCGCCGCCACCGGTGTCCGGCCAACCAGTGTCAATGTTCCGGGCGGGGCGCGGCCGCCGGTTTTGTCGTGAGCTTGCGGGTAATCCCGTTCAACCGCTCGGTCAGTTCGCCAAGCGCCGTCGTCAGCATTTCCTCGCGCCGCTGCGCGCTCTCGAGCGCACCGTCGCGCCCCTCGCGAAAGGCGGCAAGTTCCTTCTCCATCGCCGCCACGCGGCGATTGACCTCGGAAAGCTCGTCCATGACCATGATGCCGGCCATAACGGTCAACCTCAGATCGCCGATCTCGCCGAACTGGGTCTTGAGGTGGCTGACATAACGGTCGAACTGGGTGGCCAGATCGATGAGGTGGCCTTCCTGGCCCTCTTCGCAGGCCATGCGGTAGGCTTTGCCATCGATCGTAACCGTTACCTGTGCCATCGATCTTCCCAATTGCTGCCGAAAGGACGGCCCAGCCCCGTCTGATCCTAGCGGTCGAGAACCGCGCGGATCGTTTCCATCGCCGTTACCAGCCGGCGCGACACTTCGCGATTGACCTCTTCCAACCGATTGGCACGAAACTCCGATTGGTCGAGCTCCTGCGCCAGGCGTGACCGGTCGGCGTGGACGCGACGCACCTCGCTCTCGACCTCGCCGTTTTCGCGCTGAACCTCGATGCGCATGTCGATGGCGTTCTCAAGACCGGCAATCGCCTGCCTGAGCGCGCCGAGCGCCGCCTCGACCGAATTCCCTGTCGGCATGTTGTTGTCCCGGCTTTCCAGAAGCGGCGTTCGAATCGACCCTGAAGACCCGCTGCGTTGAAGGCGGACAGTAAGCTTCTCGATTGCCGCCCGTCAATAAATGGCGCCCCTGCCGCCACAGCCAATCCTGTGGACGAAGCGCATGATTGCTGCCCAATTCAGGGCGGATCGGGAGCGTGCACATCAAATAGACAAAACCATGATTTATCTGCTCTCAAAAGGCCAGAATACCCGGCATTTATTGACTCGCGCGATTCACCTGCTATGGATCAGCCGCTTTCAGACGGACCGTGCCGAGTGCGGCCGTACCTTGAGACCCGGAACAAGCGGAACAGCCATGATCTCTCCCGAAAAACACAACCGGATGGCCAATGCGATCCGTTTCCTCGCCATGGACGCGGTGGAAAAAGCCAATTCCGGCCACCCCGGCATGCCGATGGGCTGCGCCGATGTCGCCACCGTTCTCTTTACCCGGTATCTGAACTTCGATCCGAAGAACCCGCTCTGGCCCGATCGCGACCGTTTCGTCCTGTCGGCCGGCCACGGCTCGATGCTGCTTTACAGCCTGCTCTATTTGACCGGCTATGAAGACATGACCATCGAGGACATCAAGCAGTTCCGTCAGATGGGCGCCAAGACCGCCGGTCACCCGGAATACGGCCACGCCTCAGCCATCGAGACGACCACCGGTCCGCTCGGCCAGGGCATTGCCAATGCCGTCGGCATGGCGATCGCCGAAAAGAAGCTCGCCAGCGAATTCGGTTCCGAGCTGATGAGCCACTATACCTATGCGCTGGTGGGCGACGGCTGCCTCATGGAAGGCATCAGCCAGGAAGCCATTTCGCTGGCCGGCCACCTGAAGCTCAACAAGCTGATCGTTCTGTGGGACGACAACGGCATCTCGATCGACGGCGCGATCTCGCTGGCCGACTCGACCGATCAGCACGCCCGCTTCCGCGCTTCCGGCTGGAACACGCTCAGCGTCGACGGCCATGATCCGGAAGCGATCGCCGTGGCCATCGAGACGGCAAAGGCCTCCGACAAGCCGACCCTGATCGCGTGCAAGACGGTCATCGGCTTCGGCTCGCCGAACAAGGCCGGCACCCACAAGGTCCACGGCTCGCCGCTCGGCGCCGAGGAAATCGCTGCCACCCGCAAGGCGCTCGGCTGGGCCGAGGAAGCCTTCGTGGTTCCGGCCGATGTACTGGACGCCTGGCGTCTGGCCGGCCTGCGCTCGACCAAGGCCCGCAAGGACTGGGAAGCACGCCTCGCCGCCAGCCCCGCTGACGTGAAGGCCGAGTTCACCCGCCGCTTTGCCGGCGACCTGCCCGGCAATTTCGCAACCGCCATCGACGGCTACAAGAAGAAGCTCGCCGAAGCCAAGCCGACGGTCGCCACCCGCAAGGCTTCCGAGGACGCGCTGGAAGTGATCAATGGCGTGCTGACCGAAACGCTCGGCGGCTCCGCCGACCTGACCGGCTCGAACAACACCAAGACGAGCCAGACCAAGTCGATCACGCCGGACGACTTCTCCGGCCGTTACATCCACTATGGCATCCGCGAGCACGGCATGGCAGCCGCCATGAACGGCATTGCGCTGCACGGCGGCCTGATCCCCTATTCCGGCGGCTTCCTGATCTTCTCGGACTATTGCCGTCCGTCGATCCGCCTTGCCGCACTGATGGGCATCCGCGTGATCCACGTCTTGACGCATGACTCGATCGGCCTTGGCGAAGACGGTCCGACCCATCAGCCGGTCGAGCACATGGCCGCCCTTCGCGCCATCCCGAACCTGTTGATGTTCCGCCCGGCGGATGCGACCGAGACGGCGGAATGCTGGCAGATCGCGCTCGAGAACAAGAACCGGCCGTCGGGCCTGGCGCTGACGCGCCAGAACCTGATCGCGGCCCGCACCGACTATGAAGAGAAGAACCTGTGCGGCTTCGGCGCCTATGAACTGGTCTCGGCCAGCGACGCCAAGGTTTCGATCTTCGCTTCCGGCTCGGAAGTCGAGATCGCACTCAAGGCCCAGCAAATGCTGGAGCAGAAGGGCATTTCCGCCCGCGTCGTCTCCGTTCCGTGCTTCGAGCTGTTCTTCGAGCAGCCGCAGGCCTATCGCGACGCGATCATCGGTTCTGCCGCGGTCAATATTGCGGTCGAAGCCGGCATCCGCCAGGGCTGGGACAGCTTCATCGGTTCCGACGGCACCTTCATCGGCATGAGCTCGTTCGGTGCATCCGCGCCCTACAAGGAACTCTACAAGCATTTCGGCATCACCCCGGAGGCGGTCGTGGCCGCCGCCGAGGCCAAGCTGGCCTGAAGACGTCACATTGTCGCATGGGCATTCCCGGATGCCCATGCTTCTCATATTCTGAAGCTCTGAATTGAAAGCGGGAGTGAACCAATGACTGTGAAAGTTGCCATCAACGGCTTCGGCCGCATCGGCCGCAACGTACTGCGCGCCATCGTCGAGTCCGGTCGCACCGACATCGAAGTCGTCGCCATCAACGACCTCGGCCCGGTCGAGACCAATGCCCACCTGCTGCGCTACGACAGCGTCCACGGCAAGTTCCCGGCGGACGTCAAGGTCGACGGCGACACGATCATCGTCGGCGGCGGCAAGCCGATCAAGGTGACCGCGGTCAAGGACCCGAAGGAACTGCCCTGGGGCGACGTCGACATCGCCATGGAATGCACGGGCATCTTCACCTCCAAGGAAAAGGCTTCGCTGCACCTCGCCAACGGTTCCAAGCGCGTTCTGGTCTCGGCTCCGGCCGACGGTGCCGACAAGACGATCGTCTACGGCGTCAACCACAACACGCTGACCAAGGACGACGTCATCGTCTCCAACGCATCGTGCACCACCAACTGCCTGGCTCCGGTCGCCTATGTCCTGCACAGGGAATTCGGCATCGAGAAGGGCTACATGACCACGATCCATGCCTATACCGGTGACCAGCCGACGCTCGACACCATGCACAAGGACCTCTACCGCGCCCGTGCCGCTGCGCTGTCGATGATCCCGACCTCGACCGGTGCTGCCAAGGCCGTCGGCCTCGTGCTTCCGGAACTGAAGGGCAAGCTCGACGGTTCGTCGATCCGCGTTCCGACCCCGAACGTCTCCGTCGTCGACCTGAAGTTCATCGCCAAGAAGAACACGACCGCCGAGGAAGTGAACGCTGCGATCAAGGCTGCGGCCGAAGGCGAACTGAAGGGCATTCTCGGCTATTCGTCCGAAGCGCTCGTTTCGATCGACTTCAACCACGACAGCCACTCCTCGACCTTCGCCTCGGCGCAGACCAAGGTCATGGACGGCAACCTCGTTCGCATCCTGACCTGGTACGACAACGAGTGGGGCTTCTCCAACCGCATGTCCGACACCGCGGTTGCCATGGGCAAGCTCATCTAAGCACGCGAGAATTCGCACCCGCTTTTAAAAAAGGCGGACCGGAAACCCCGGTCCGCCTTTCATATTTTCGACATCCGCCCTACTCTCATCATGATTGAAGACGATAGGTTTTTCATCTCGTCTTCCGGCAGTCCTGCCAGATCACTCCACGCCCGTCACCGGCATCCAGCACGGGACGAAGACCCGCCGACATCGCGTCGAGCAGCGGCCGTGGTATGACCTGTCCAGCCCTGACGGAAGCCGGTGCGGTCGATGAAGAGGGGTGAGGAGTGGACGAGTTTTATGCGATAACGCTGGTGGCGACGGCGCTGGTTCTGCTGGCCGCCCTATCGAGCCTGATCGCCTTCCGCTTCGGCGCGCCCCTGCTGCTCCTTTTCCTGCTGATCGGCCTTGCCACCGGGGTCGACGGTCTCGGCATCGAATTCTCCGACAATGCCTTTGCCTATGCGCTCGGCTCCATCGCGCTGGCCGTCATTCTGTTTGATTCCGGCTATGGCACGTCGCTGCAATCCTTCAAGCTGTCGGCAACCCCTGCCCTGACGCTGTCGACCATCGGCGTGCTGATGACGGCTGGCCTGTTCGGCCTGCTTGCGCATCTGCTGCTCGACTTCTCCGTGCTCGAAGGCATGCTGCTCGGCTCGATCGTCGCGTCCACCGACGCCGCCGCCGTCTTCTTCCTGCTGCGCATCGGCGGCATCAACATCCGCGACCGGGTGCGTTCGACGCTGGAGGTGGAATCGGGCACCAACGACCCGATGGCGATCTTCCTGACCATGGCGCTGGTGCAGCTTCTGTCGTCGTCGGAGGGCACGGGCTTTAACTTCGATCTGTTGCGTCTCTTTGTCGAGCAGATGGGGCTCGGGCTGGCGCTCGGGCTGATCGGCGGCGCGCTGATCGTCTTCGTGCTGCGCCGGATCTCCGTCGAACGCGGGCTGGCCCCGATCTTCATGCTGGCCATGGCCCTCCTGGTGTTCTCCTACACCGGCGCCGTCGGCGGCAGCGGCTTCCTCGCGGTCTATGTCGCGGGCATCTATGCCGGCAGCCAGAAAATCCCGGCGAGCGGCGCCATCACCCGCTTCCAGGACGGCATGACCTGGCTCGCGCAGATCGTCATGTTCCTTGTGCTCGGCCTTTTGGCCACCCCGTCGCAGTTTCCGGCCATCCTGCTGCCGGCCATTCTTCTCGGCCTGTTCCTGGTCTTCGTCGCGCGACCGCTGGCGGTTTGGGCCTGTCTGCTGCCTTTCGACTTCACTCAGCGGGAGACCGGCTTCATCGCCTGGGTGGGCCTGCGCGGGGCCGTCTCCATCCTGCTCGCCATCCTGCCGATCCTCGGCGGTCTCGAGGACGGCCAGACCTTCTTCAATGTCGCCTTTCTCGTGGTGATGATCTCGCTCGTGGTGCAGGGCTGGACGATCAAGCCCGTGGCACGCCGGCTCGGCCTCATCATTCCGCCGCGCATCGGCGCCATCGACAAGCTGGAGCTCGACCTGCCGGGCTCGGCCCATCACGAACTGCTGGTCTACCGCGTCGTCGCCGACAGCCCGGTGCTGCGCGGCGAACGCATTCCGCGCTGGGCCATGCCCTCGCTCGTCATCCGCGACGGCAAGTCTATGCGCTACCAATATGCCGGACGGCTGCGCGAAAACGATCAGGTCTATCTCTTCATCGCGCCCGGCTATTCGAAACTGCTCGACCGCCTCTTCGCCAGCAAGGCGCCGGTGGCGGAGGACGACAGCGAATTCTTCGGCACGTTTGCGATCTCCCCCGCCACCCGGGTCGAGGATCTTGATCAGGCCTACGGACCGCTGACCGTCAGCGAGAGCGAACGGGCCAAGACGGTGGCCGAGCTCATCACCCAGCGCCTCGGCGGCCAGGCCGACTATGCCGACCGCGTCCGTCTGGGCACGATCGTGCTGATCATCCGCGACATCGACGAAACCGGACACCTGGCCTCGGTCGGGGTCTCGCTCGAGCCGGTCGCGCCTGCGACCAACCTGCCGATCTTCTTCAACATCCGCGAGCTCGCCCACGCCGTGCGCGACTATCTGCGCCGCAAGCGCGCAGAAGCGACAAAAGTCGCAAGCGACGAAAAATGATCCCGGATCGCCTTGCGCCGCGCAGCAAGCGGTGTAAGGTCCGGCGCGTCAGCCCCCATTCTGCAACAGTCAAACGACGGATATCACCATGCCGGCTTTCAAGACACTTGACGATCTCACCGATATTGCGGGCAAGCGTGTGCTTGTACGCGTCGATCTCAACGTTCCGGTCGCAGACGGCAAGGTCAGCGACGCCACCCGCATCGAGCGCGTCGCACCGACCATCAAGGAATTGTCGGACAAGGGCGCCAAGGTCATCCTGCTCGCCCATTTCGGCCGCCCGAAGGGCGAACCAGTTGCCGACCAGTCGCTGTCGTTGATCGCGCCCGCCGTCGAGGAAGTGCTCGACCAGAAGGTCGCCTTCGCCAGCGACTGCATCGGCCAGCCGGCGGCAGACGCCATCGCCGCCATGCAGAACGGCGACATCCTGCTGCTCGAAAACACCCGCTTCCACAAAGGCGAAGAGAAAAACCTGCCGGAATTCGTGGCGGAACTCGCCAAGAACGGCGACATCTTCGTCAATGACGCTTTCTCGGCCGCCCATCGCGCGCACGCCTCGACCGAGGGGCTCGCCCATCACATGCCCGCCTATGCCGGCCGCACGATGCAGGCGGAACTCGAAGCGCTCGAGAAGGGTCTCGGCCAGCCCGCCCGCCCGGTCGTGGCGATCGTCGGCGGCGCCAAGGTCTCGACCAAGATCGACCTTCTCTCCAATCTCGTGAAGAAGGTGGATGCCCTCGTCATCGGCGGCGGCATGGCCAATACCTTCCTCGCCGCTCAGGGCATCAATGTCGGCAAGTCGCTGTGCGAGCATGACCTCGCCGAAACGGCCAAGCAGATCCTGGCCAATGCGGAAGCCGCCGGTTGCGCCATCGTGCTGCCGGTCGATGGCGTCGTCGCCCGCGAGTTCAAGGCCGGTGCCGCCAACGAGACGGTCGCCATTAACGCCATTCCCGCAGACTCGATGATGCTCGACGTCGGCCCGAAGTCGGTCGAGGCCGTCAACGAGTGGATCTCCAAGGCCCAGACGCTGGTCTGGAACGGCCCGCTCGGCGCCTTCGAAATTCCCCCGTTCGACACCGCAACCGTTGCCGCCGCCAAGCACGCCGCCGAACAGACGCGCGCCGGCAAGCTGGTCTCGGTTGCCGGCGGCGGTGACACCGTTTCCGCACTCAACCATGCCGGCGTCGCCGACGACTTCTCCTACGTCTCGACGGCCGGCGGCGCCTTCCTCGAGTGGATGGAAGGCAAGGAACTGCCCGGCGTCGCCGTGCTGTCCACGACCGCCTGAGCGCTGGCAAAACCTGATCGGGACGGCGCGGATTGTTGACAACCCGCGCCGTCTTCCTGATCGGCTTTAAAGATTTTAGAAATTTTAAACGATTGAAACAATTTCAATCGTTTCAAAGAATTAGACCGGGATTTGCCTGCCGGGAAACTTCTGTTATCGGCCTTGCGAGCCTTGGAACAAGTCGGACGGATCAAACGTCTGGAGCTAATGATCCGAGGTTAGGTCGGTCGGCCTTGCCGATCGGTCGGACCACAAACGAAGTTACGTGAGCGCGCATCGCGCCATTTTCAGGGATAGGAGTGAGCTATGGTGGACGCGAAGATGTTGAACAAGATCAGCTCTGCGCCGGGTTTCATTGCGGCGCTGGACCAGAGCGGCGGTTCGACCCCTGGGGCACTGCGTCTCTATGGCATTTCGGAAAGCGACTACCAGGGTGACGAGGAAATGTTCCGCCTGATGCACGCCATGCGCGTTCGCATCATGAGCGCTCCGGCCTTCTCGGGCGACAAGGTCATCGGTGCCATCCTGTTCGAGCGTACCATGGACGGCGACGTCGCGGGTGAACCGGTTCCGTCCTATCTGTGGAACAAGCGCGGTGTCGTGCCCTTCCTCAAGGTCGACAAGGGCCTCGAAGCCGAGCAGAACGGCGTCCAGCTGATGAAGGCCATGCCGGAGCTCGACGCCCTGCTGATCCGCGGCCGCGAAAAGGGCATGTTCGGCACCAAGATGCGTTCGGTCATCGCCCATGCCGACAAGGCCGGCATTGCCGCCGTCGTGAAGCAGCAGTTCGAAGTGGCGCGTCAGATCATCGGCCAGGGCCTGATGCCGATCGTCGAGCCGGAAGTTTCGATCAAGAGCCCGACCAAGGTCGAGGCCGAAGCCATCCTGCGCGACGAGATCGCAGCCCAGCTCGACAAGCTGCCGGCAGGCGAATCCGTCATGCTGAAGCTGACGATCCCGACCGTTGCCGATTTCTACGCTCCGCTGGTCGAGCACAAGTCGGTGGTTCGCGTGGTTGCCCTGTCGGGCGGCTACACCACCGAGGACGCCTGCGAAAAGCTGAGCCATAACCATGGCATGATCGCCAGCTTCTCGCGCGCTCTCGCCGAAAAGCTGCGCGTTTCGATGAGCGACGCCGAGTTCAACGACAGCCTGGCCGCAACGATCGAGCAGATCTACGCCGCCAGCGTCAACAAGGCCTGATCAGGCCGCTGACGGCCCCAAGGCTCGCGCCTTCCGGCTTACCCTTTGCAAGCCCCGCCTCGGCGGGGCTTGTCTGTCTTGAGCAGGTCCGACGGCGAGGGCTTGCCAGGGCGCCGGGCAAAACTATAATCACCGGCGCTGAGGACGACCTCTTCCCTCCATGGGCCTTTGACCGGGACGACCCGACTTGAACCCTTGCGGGAGATGTTGACATGCGAACGACCGGCGACCGTATCCGCCACGCCATCAGTTTCGAGATCCTTGCCCTCCTGATCGTCACCCCGCTCGGCGCCTGGGTCTTCGACCTTCCGGTTGCCGACATCGGCGTCGTCAGCATCGGCAGCGCCACGATCGCGATGCTGTGGAACTACCTCTATAATATCGGCTTCGACCACATGATGCAGCGGCGGCTGCGCACGACGGAAAAGACGCTGGCGATCCGTGTCCTGCATAGCGTCCTGTTCGAAGCCGGCCTGATCTTCGTGCTTGTGCCCTTCATGGCCTGGTATCTGGGCGTGGGACTTTGGCAGGCGCTGGTAATGGATATCGGCTTCTCGCTCTTCTACCTGGTCTATGCCTTTGTCTTCAACTGGAGCTACGATCGGCTCTTTCCCCTGCCCGAGTGGCAGGCCCAGGACGGGTCGGGCAGCTGACGGAAGCAGGACACCGGGCCCCGTGACGAGCGAACGCGAAGCCGTCTAAGGCCTGATCAACAGGGTGATCGACCACAGGACGAAAGCGATCACCGAGATCTTCCAGAAATCACGCCGCTGGCGCAGGCCAGGGAGCCCCAGCGGGCGGATGACTTGCACCAGCATGGCAAGCACGAGGAGGAGGCCGATCACTTTGGTCATGGTGTCATCCCGCCGCGTGTATCCCGGCCTTGTCACATCGGCGACACTTTTGCCCTCCAGAAGGTTTTCCCGCAAGTGCCGCTGTCCATTCAGGGATCAGTAGGAACCTTGCCCTAATCTGCGACGTTCCAAGAACTGCCGCACTGCTCCGCCAACTCTTCTCGATTGCCAAGACATGCGACGAAATCTCCTGCCAGTGATGGCGCTCCTTCTCGGCACGCTGTTCCTGTTTCTCGGAAACGGCCTGCACGGTCTGCTTCTGCCGGTGCGCGGCTCGGCCGAGGGCTATTCGAACGAGATCCTCGGTCTTCTGGGGACGTCTTGGGCGACCGGATTCGTCGCCGGTTGCCTGATCGCGCCGAAGCTGGTCATGCGGGTCGGCCATGTGCGGGCGTTCTCGAGCTTCATTTCGCTGATTGCCATCATCGCGCTTCTGACCGGCATCTTCATCGACCAGTACTGGTGGGTGGTGCTGCGCGCCGTCACTGGCTTCTGCATCGCCGGCACGTCGATGATCATCGAGAGCTGGCTGAACGAGCGGGCAACCAATGAAAGCCGCGGCACGATCTTCTCCTTCTACATTTCCGTGACCCTGATCGGCGTTGTCGGCGGGCAGATGCTGGTCGGTGTGGTCGATCCTTCGACCACAATCCTGTTCATGGTCTGCGGTATTCTCTACTGCCTCGCCATGTTGCCGACGACAGTGTCGACCGCGGCAACACCGCAGCCGCTGACCTCGGTGAAGCTCAACCTGCGGCGGCTCTATCGCAACTCGCCGGTCTCCTTCGTCGGCATCCTGCTCGTCGGCATCGCCAATGGCGCCTATGGCACGCTCGGCGCCGTGTTCGGCGCGCGCGCAGGCCTGACGCCAAACATGATCGCCATCATGCTGTCGATCACCATCTTCGTCGGCGCGCTGATGCAGTTTCCGGCCGGCAAGGCCTCCGACAGGACGGACCGGCGCTATGTCCTGGCGGCGCTCTCGGCGCTCGCGGCGCTGGCGGCCCTGGCGCTGATCGTGCTGCAGCCGGCCGACGCGCTGACCATGATCGTGCTGGTCGCGATTTACGGCGGCGCCGCCAATGCGCTCTACCCGATCGCAGTTGCCCATGCCAACGACTTCGCCAGCGCAGACGAATTCGTCCAGGTGTCCGGTGGTCTGCTGCTGCTCTACGGCATCGGCACCATCATCGGTCCGACGATTGGCGGCCCGGTGATGACGGAACTCGGCCCACACGCCCTCTTTGCCGTGACAGCGGCCGCGCATGTGCTGCTCACGGCCTATGCGATCTACCGCAGCCGCCTGCGCGCGGCGATCCCGGTCGCCGAGCGCGAGACGGTGCCGAACATGCCGGTGTCCGCCTCGCCGATGAGCACGCCGGAAAGCCTGACGCTCGATCCGCGCGCAGCGCCTCTTGGCACGGCCGCCGGTGACCTCGACGCGGAAGCAGCAGCAACTGGAGATGCAAGGCCATGATGTTTGACGATGAGCGGCCGAAGACGCCGATCGCCCATGAAATCGGCAGCGATCTTTCCGCCTTGTCGGCCGAGGAACTGCGGGCGCGAATCGCCCTGCTCACTGCGGAAATCGCGCGGCTGGAAGCCGAGTGCGGTCGCAAGGAGGCCGGCAAACGCGCAGCCGACAGCTTCTTCAAACCCAAAGTATAGCCGAAGACTTTCTTCTTTCTTTCTGGCCGCGTGCCGGAATGATCGCAATTTCGGCTTTGGGTTTACACTCCATTAAGCCTTTTAGGCGAATATCGGCCATCCGGTCCTTCCGGATTCAGGCAGTTTCACCTCGTGGCGAAGGTCTGATTTTTCTCCCTGTTTTACCTTGAGAGCCGCTTCTGCGGCTCTTTTTTTATGTTTCTGGCATCCCCATATGCAAAATTGTGGGAATTAACCCTTCTTTAATAAACGGCTTGCGCATTTGGGGTATTGGTATCATCGTACGGCCATGAAAGGCGGCAGGAACAAGACAGCGTCCGCGCCGTTACCCAGTCAAAGTGATGCGTAATTCAGGGGTGAACCGATGTCTGAACTCGGATTGAACACTGTGAGCTTTGCCGGCCGTGCCGCTGCTTCCACGCAGTTCAAGGCGACCTATGCCGAAGGCATGGGCCTGGTCGAAGAGACCGCCGCTTATCTCGACGGCCCCGGTCGCGCCGCCGCCAAGGTCCTGCCGCGCATGGCCTCTGTGCTCTACGCCGCAGAATCGATGCGCCTCACCACGCGGCTGATGCAGATGGCATCCTGGCTGCTGCTGCAGCGCGCCGTCAACAATGGCGAAATGAGCCGCGATCAGGTCCTTTCCGAGAAGAGCAAGGTTCGCCTCGACGGGTTCAACGTCGATCGCCAGGCGCCGGGCTGGAACGATCTGCCGGAAGCCTTCCGCGACCTGGTCGAGCGCTCGCTGCGCCTGCAGAACCGCATCGCCCTGCTCGACCGCGAGATCTATCGCCCGGCCGATGCTCCGGTCGTCCCGGACAATGAAAACAGCGTTCAGGCACAGCTCGATCTTCTGCGGACCGCCTTCAATCTCAGCTGAGATCATCCGCGCGCATCAGCACTTCCTTTGCCCGGCCTGCGAAACGTAGCGCCGGGCTTTCTTTGTCGGGAAACCGCCCCTCTCCGGCGGCAAGACGAGCA